>Ga0078972_1004147_pt1 | contig 35522 bp, 33 predicted proteins | sample YelNatPaOPGAMG01_FD_67568 | JGI IMG/M metagenome (GOLD analysis project Ga0078972, IMG submission 67568) | Hot spring thermophilic microbial communities from Obsidian Pool, Yellowstone National Park, USA - OP-RAMG-01 (SPADES assembly) (version 2) | ecosystem: Environmental > Aquatic > Thermal...
GGCGCAGCGCGGGGCGGCGGTATTTCAGCTCTGAAGTGTAGATTCCCGCGGGAACCGCCTTCCGGCACCCGCACCAAGAGCCAACAGCGGCCCGCAGAAACACCTGACTTCCTTCGAGCGGCTCGAAGAAGCGGTCCGCGAGCGCGGTCAACTCCGCCGTCCTCATCAGACCGAAGCGCCAAGCCAGCTCAGCCGCAGCCAAGGGGACGCGGCCCTGACGGCTCTCGGCCTGCGATTGCAGAGAGGTGGAGCCCTGCCACCGCGGATTCAAATCGACCGCGCAGGGCCTTCCGGTGCGGTCGTCCACCACAAAGTCCAAGCCGAACAACCCTCGGTATCCCCGGTCCGCCAGCCAGTCTCCGATGCGCGCCGTCTGCTCGCGAATGTTGTCGAGAAATCTGCGCGGCACACCCAATGCAGCGGTGAAGTCGTTGCCGCAGTGTCCGCTTGCGGGGCTGTTGAGCGCGGATTGCCCCACGATTTGAACGCTGGGAAAGCTCACGAGTGTGCCATCCTCGGTTGCAAGCGCGTTTACATTGAAGGACAGCGTTCCCGCGTAGGGCGCCACCCAAACCTCTTCACCCGCAAACCGTTCCCCAGCCTCCGCCCAATCCTTCGCCGACGCGATCACACGCGTCCCACGCCCGGCCGCATCTACGTTGCGCTGCATCACAAAACGGGCGCCGAACTCCGCGGCCAGTTCGCTGTAGCGGCATGCATCCAACCGAAGGCAGCGCGCGGGCAAGCGGGGCAGGTCCAGCGCTTCCACGCACTCCCGGAGGGCGGCCTTGCTTGAGAACCTTTGGAATTCATTCCAGCCCCGCAGCCGGCAGGGGAGGTTGTGGCGCCCCGCAAACTCGCTCAGGTGAAGGCTGGGATAGGGGCAAGCCGCCAGCCAAGAGCCGGCGGCCGTTTCACGAACGATCTCTTCCAGGCGTGCCTGCTGAGCGCCGCACAGGGCGTAGGTTTCCGGCTCGTCGCCGTATCCACGGCGGCACTGTTCCGCGCGCTCCCGCGAGAGGAACCGGATCCCGAGGCGCTCCTCCATCAGGTCCACGTCGCTGCCGTCGTCCAGGCACAGCACGAGGCCGAGCGGCGCCCACTCGTCGATCCCGATGCAATAGGACGCCATACGGGTCTGCCACACGATCCTTTTGCCGCCGAAGACCGCGCGGAAACAAGCCGGGCTGCACATGCCGGTAATTGTATAATCGGCTGGACAATCATGCCCAGCCTGATCACACGCATGGAGAGCCTCTGGGCAGTACTGCGCGCCCCAAGTTGGGGCCGCGAGGAGCTGGAGGACTTCCAGAGCCGTAGGTTCCGGGCGCTGGTGCGCCACGCCTTTGAGCGCGTTCCTTTTTACAGGGAGCTCTACTCCCGGCACAACGTGCAGCCAGAGGACATCCGCGGTCTGGAGGACTTGCCGCGGCTGCCCGTGGCTCTGCGCCATGAGATGCAGGGCAGGCCGCCAGGGCACCTGCTGGCGCGAGGGCACACGCCGGAGAAGCTGATCCAGCACCGGACCAGCGGCTCCACAGGGTATCCGTTCACCATCTACCGCACCTGGTTTGAAGAGCGCCTCCTCCACGCTGTGCGGCTTCGCGAGCAACTGCGGCGGGGACTGCGCATCACTGACCGGCGGGCCGCGGTTGTCGTGGGCCATGGGGACCGGATCGATGGGCGAGGAACCCGTCTGGCTCGCCGGCTGGGGCTGCTGCGCCGTTACTCGGTCAGTTGCCTGCTGCCCGCCTCTGAAATCCTAGCCCGCCTATCGCGGTGCCGGCCGGACACCCTCGGCGGCTATCCGGATGCGCTGGCGATGATCGCAAGCGAGGCCACCGAGGAACACCGCCGCCACATCCGGCCGCGGATCATCACCACGGGCGGAGAGACCTTGACGCCGGACATGCGGGCGCGAATCTCGGAGTGCCTCGGCGCGCCGGTCTATGACAACTACGGAGCGCACGAGTTCAACCTGCTGGCGTACGAATGTGGAGAAACCGGTCTGTATCATGTGGCCGAAGAGAGTGTCCTGTTGGAGGTGATGGACAACGGGCGCCCGGTTGCGCCCGGCCAAACCGGCGAGGTTGTGGCCACGGCGCTGCACTCCTTCGCCATGCCCTTCTTGCGGTACTGGACAGGGGACTTGGCGGTTCGCGGCCCGCTGCGTTGTCCCTGCGGCGCTCCTTGCGCGACGCTGGAGAAGATCCTGGGCCGGGTGATCGACCGTTTCACTCTGCCGGACGGATCGAAACTTCACCCTTACCATTTGCTGGAGCCTTTGGTGAAAGAAGCGCCCTGGCTGCGGCGCTATCAGTTGATTCAGGAAGCCGTGAACCGTATTGTGCTGAAATTGCAGCCTCTGGATGGGGCCGAACCGCGCCCCGAGGACCTGTCCCGGCTGCGGGCCAGTCTTCAGGCCCCGCTGGGGCCGCAGGTCACATTGCAATTCGAACTTGTGAAGGAGCTTCCGCCGGCGGGCAGCGGCAAATTCCGCCCATACTATTCCAAGGTTCGGAGCTGAGCGCGCCGGGCCATCGGGGCGGGAGTGTCACGCAGGAACGGCGATTTGGCCTCCGGCCGGAGGGTCGCTTATATTAGGACGGTGAGCCCAACTCAGCGAGCAGCGGCGGCGGTCTTGATCGCGGGCGCCGCGGCCGCGACGGCATCGGTTTTGTCTCAGCGGTATGCTGCGCCGCCGATCCCGCATCCTGCACAGGCAGCCGGGGCATGGCAGGCTTTCACCACCGCGCCGGTGCTCGCCCGGGACACTTTCACCCGCGTGCTCGAACGGGCGGGGCTCAGCGTAAGCGAACGGCTGGCCGTGGTCTCCGCCGTGCGTGGATGTTTCGATTTCCGGAAGCTGCGCCCGGGGACGGAAATGACGCTGGCCTGGTCGCGGCAGGGTTCGCTCGAGTCGATTGTCTATCCGGTGGACGCCGACCGCAGGCTGCACCTTTCCCGCAATGAGCGGGGTTTCTCCGCGCGCCTGGCCGAGGTTCCTAGCACGATCCGCACCGTGGTGGCCCGCGGCACGATCCGCGGCTCCCTTTTCGCCAGCATGGAGCGGGCCGGCGAACGGCCGGAACTGGCGATGCAGATCGCGGATGTGTTCGCCTGGGATTTGGACTTCTACACGGATCCTCGGGAGGGCGACGAGTTCGAGGTCCTCATCGAAAAGAAGGAGTACTCAAACGGCCAGGCGCCTGTCTATCTGCGCATTCTGGCGGCACGCTACAACAACGCCGGCACGCTCTACGAGGCGTTCCTGTTCCCGGACGCCGATGGAAAGCCCCGCTACTTCTCCCGCGACGGGCGCGCCTTGCAGGCCGCCTTCTTGCGTTCCCCGCTCAAGTTCGATGCCCGGATCAGCTCCCACTTCTCCTTTTCCCGGCTGCACCCTGTGCTGAAGATCCGCCGCCCCCACTTCGGGACCGATTACGCCGCCCCGGCCGGAGCGCCCGTGCAGGCCATCGCCGGCGGGGTCGTGACCATGGCCGGCTACAACGGCGGTGCGGGGAATATGATCGCCATCCGGCACGCCAACGGTTACGAAACCCAGTATCTGCACCTATCCAGGATCTTCGTGCGCTCCGGTCAGCGCGTCGAGCAAGGACAGCAGATCGGGCTGGTCGGCTCGACTGGACTATCCACAGGCCCGCACTTGGACTTCCGGGTGAGGCGAAACGGCGGCTACGTGAACTTCGAGCGCCTCCGGCCTCCCCGCCTGGATCCTTTAAGCCCGGCGGAGAAACAAGCCTTTGCGCGGCAACGGGACCAGTATGCGGCCATGCTCCGGGAGGGGCGCAGCTCACCCGAGGTTCTGAGCGCCGGAGCCCATCCGCCGGGCCAAGCCGCTTCCCCGCCCCGCGTCCGCCCTGCATCTCCATGAACTTCCTCAGCTTCGATATCGAAATCGCCGACGTCTTTGATCTGAGGCCGGGCGAGGACCTCAACCGTCACTCCCCCTTCCGCATCGCCGTGGCTGCGGCCGTCGGCCAAGACGGAAGCCAGAAAGTCTTCTATTCGCAGGACGCGCAGGGCAACCCGGCCCCCGAAATGACCCGCCAGAAGGCGCGTGAGCTGCTGGAGTATCTCGCTCAGAGACAGCGCGAAGGCTGCCGGCTGTTCGCCTGGAACGGGCTCAGCTTCGATTTGCGCTGGATCGGCTACAACGCCGGGGACATCGAAGCGGCGGCGCGGCTGGCGCTGGACCTTTACGATCCGATGTTCCAGTTCTTCAACCAGCGCGGCTTTCCGGTTTCGCTGGCCGCGGTCGGCGAGGCGATGGGCATCTCCCAGCGGAAGCTGATGAACGCCGCCGACGCCCCCAAGGAGTGGCGCAAGGGCAACCACCAGCGGGTGATCGACTATGTGCTCGGCGACTGCCAGATCACCAACCAGATCATCGAGGCGGTCGCCCGGCGCGGCGCCATCGCCTGGAAGACCAGCAAGGGGACCGTTCAAGTTGAGCCCATGCCGCGTTTCAAAACCGTGGCGCAGATCCTGCGCGATCCGCAGCCGGACCAAAGCTGGATGAAGGGGACCGGCAAGCGCCGCTCCGATTTCACGGACTGGATCCCGGCCCATATTCTCGCGCTTGCCCGGACCTGAACCGGGCGGGGCGGCAATCCAGGGGCTCGTTTTGTTAGAGTCAGGAGAAGGCGAGTATGGCGATTTTCGTGACAGGAGGAGCGGGCTTCATCGGCTCCGAGTTTGTCCGGCAGTGGGTCCGCCGCTATCCTTCCCAGCTCATCATTAACTTCGATAAGCTGACTTACGCGGGAAACCTGGAAAACCTTTCCTCGGTGGAAAACCACCCCGCTTACCGCATGGTTCGAGGGGACGTCGCCGAGCCGGAAGATGTGCGTGCCGCTCTGCCCGAGGACTGCGACGCCATCGTCCACTTCGCCGCCGAGTCCCATGTGGACCGCAGCATCCTGAGCGCCGCCGAGTTTGTCCGCACCAACGTGCTGGGCACGCAAGTGCTGCTGGACGCCGCCCGCGAGAAACGAGTGCGCCGGTTTCTCTACATCTCGACCGACGAAGTTGGCGGCAGCATCCCCCCGGGCCAGTACTTCCGCGAAGACTCGCCGCTGGTCCCCAGCAGCCCCTACGCCGCCTCCAAAGCCGCGGCCGAGCATCTGGTCCGCGCCGCCGCGCACACCTTCGGGCTGGATGCGGTCATTACGCGCACCAGCAACAACTACGGACCCTATCAGTTCCCCGAAAAACTGATCCCCTTAGCCATTGCCAACATCCGCCGGGGGAAGCCTGTCCCGGTCTATGGCGACGGCCTCCAGGTGCGCGACTGGATCCACGTTTCCGACAACTGCCGCGCGTTGATGCTTGTGCTGGAACACGGCAGACCGGGCGCCACCTACCACATCGGCGGCGGCCATGAGTTGCCAAACCTGGAGCTGCTGCGCCTCCTGCTCCGAATCATGGATGCGCCCCCCTCGTTGCTGACCCACGTCAAGGACCGCCTCGGACACGACCGGCGCTATGCGGTCGACTGGTCGCGGATCCGCAACGAATTGGGCTGGACGCCGGAGATCGCGCTCGAAGAAGGATTGCGCTCCACGGTGGCCTGGTACGACTCGCACGCCGATTGGGTGGAACGGGCCACCAGCGGCGAGTACCGAACTTACTACGAACGCGTTTATGGAATGCAGTATGCCCAGCGGCAAAACTGAGATCGCCCTGCCGGAGTGTCCCAAAGGATTGGGCCATATTATTTCGCACCCCGGATCTCCCGATCTGATCGAAGGCGTCCGCATCCAACCTCTGCAACTCTGGCCGGATGATCGCGGCTATTTCCTCGAACTGTACCGCCTCGGACAAGCCCTGACCGCGGAATTCCCCGCCGGCAGCATCCAGATCTCTGCCGCCGTCAATTTCCCCGGGACCATCAAGGCCTTTCATTACCACCGGGAACAGACCGACTGTTTCACGCCAGTCCGCGGGCTGTACCAGATCGCGTTGGTGGATCTCCGCAAGGACTCGCCGACCTTTGGCCGCCGCAACACCATCTACGCCGGAGAGCTTCGTCCCTGGCAGGTGCTCATCCCGCGCGGGGTGGGCCACGGCTACAAGGTCCTGGGGACGGAGACCGGCGTGCTCATCTACGCCACGGACCGTTTCTACAATCCGGAAGACGAGGGGCGGATTCCGTATGACCACCCTGGGATCAACTACGACTGGTCCACGCAGCACAAGTAGCGAGCGGCGGGCCGGCAGGCGCGCGGGCTGGAAACAAGCGGCAGTCCTGCTCTCGATGGCGGCGTATTTGGCCCCCACAGCCGCCGCCCAAGATCCGCGCGAAATCATTTTGCGTTCCGCCGCGCTCGACCAGCGCGACCTGGAACTTCGGCGCAACTACACTTACGTGGTCAAGGCCGAACAGCGCCGCCTGGATTCGCAAGGCCGGCTGCGGTCGGCCGAAAGCGAAGAGTGGGAGGTGCTGGTGCTCTACGGCTCGCCCTACCGGCGCCTCATCGCCAAGAATGGACGGCCCCTGTCTGCGGAGGAGGAGCGCAAGGAGCAGGCCAAGCTCGAAAAGGAGATGGCGCGGCGCAGGAAGGCCGCCGAAAAGGACCCTGGCAAGCTCTCTCGCGAGGATGCACGGGAGCTGGAGGAACAGAAGGCGCTCTTGAAGGAAATCGCGGACGCGTTCTCCTTCCGCATCGAAGGCGAAGAGCTAGTGGATGGGTTCCGCTGCTGGCGCATCCGGGCTGAGCCCCTTCCGGGCTACCGGCCCAAATCGCGCCGCGCGAAGCTGCTCCCCGCGTTCCGCGGCCTATTGTGGATCACGCAGGATGAGTATCGCTGGGCGCGCGTGGAAGCCGAAGCCGTCCGGACCGTTTCTTTCGGCTGGATTCTGGCGCGCCTCCAGCCGGGGAGCCAGCTCTGGTTCGAACAAAAGCGCGTGCAGGACGAGATCTGGCTGCCTTCTTCGGCGCGGATGAAGATCTTCGCCCGCCTGGGTCTGGTGCGGAAGTTGAACGCCGAGGTGGACGTGACGTTCTCCAATTACCGGAAATTCCAGGCCGATAGCCGCGTCGTTGAAACCCAGGAACTCCCTTGAGGTATCCTCCGCAGCCGCCGCGAACCACGCCAGGCACGCCAGCAGAGTCCCTTCACGCCGGGACAGATCCGTGGACGGCGCCCGGTTGCGCCGCAGGGACAGACCGCCGGCGGCTGGCGTAACCGCCCGCGCCGCCAGCAAACCGTGCCGGGAAGCGGCCTTGTCCCGCCCGCCGCATCGCTTTGGGTATATACTGGTTCGCCAGCCGGCACACCAGAGCCTTCCCAATAGAGAATGGCCGCCGGCAGGGAGGATGTTATGCCATCGGAAACCAACCGCCGTCAGTTTTTGGGCGCCGCAGCCCCCGCGGCAGCCTTTACCATTCTTCCCAGACACGTCCTCGGCGGCCAGGGTTACACCGCGCCGAGCGACAAGATCACGCTGGCCCATATCGGCATGGGCACTCAGGGCTTCAACGAGCTGGGCGCCCTGCTGGCCGAACCCGACATCCAAATCGTCGCGGTCTGCGACCCCAATGCCGACAGCGAGGACTACGTGGAATGGTCCAAAGGAAGCATCCGGAGCCGCATCCGCCAATACCTCGATGACCCCAACTGGAGGGAGTCCAGCAGCGGCTGCCCCGGCGGGCGGGAAGTGGGCCGCTACGTCGTCGACACCTACTACGCGAAACAGCGCGGACAGGAGAAGTTCCGGGCTTGCGCCGCCTACGAGGACTTCCGGGAGCTCCTTGAGAAAGAGAAGGACGTGGATGCGGTCAAGATCATGACCCCGGACCACCTGCACGCCACCATCGCCATTGCCGCTATGAAGAAGGGCAAGCACGTCTTGGTGCATAAGCCGCTCGCCAACCGCATGTACGAAGCCCGGCTGGTGATCGAGACGGCGCGCAAGACCCGCGTCGCCACACACCTGCTGGCCTATGGCAGCGGCGCCGAGAATGGGCGGATCGCGGCGAAGATCAAGGAAGGCGTCATCGGACCGCTCCGCGAGATCCACAACTGGACCAACCGCCCGGTTTGGCCGCAGTATACTTCCATTCCGTCCGACCGGCCGCCCATCCCGAAGGGATTCAACTGGGACCTGTGGCTCGGCCCCTGCCTGGATCGTCCCTACCACCCGCACTACACGCACACCGTCTTCCGCGGCTGGTACGACTTCGGCGGCGGCTCCATGGCCGACATGGGCATCTACAGCCTCTGGCCCGTCTTCGCCGAGCTCAACCTGGAATCGCCCGTGAGCGCGCAGGCCTGGGCTACTCATCACTGCGACATCGTCGACGGCGTCAGCCGTCCCGTGCGCAATGACTGGTCCTACCCCGCCGGTTGTACGATCCGCTTCCAGTTTGCGGCCCGAGCGGGGATGCCAGAGCTTGAGCTTTACTGGTACGACGGCGGCATGAAGCCGCGCCTGCCGGCGGAAGTGGAGCCGCCGGACGGACAGATCCCCGCTGAGGGGATTCTCTTCGTCGGCGACCGCGGGAAGATCATCGCCGGCTTCAACGGCCAGAACCCGCGGCTCATCGCCGGCGGCAAGGTGACTTCGCTGTGGCCCGAGGAACAAGCCGCATCTCAGCGCGGCCGGCAGCAGCAAACCCCAGGCCGCCGCGCGACTCCGGTTTGGCTTCCGGCTCTGAAAGGCGGCCCGCCTTCTCCCGGCAACTTCCTCAACGCCGCTGCGATCTCCGATGCGGTTTGCCTGGGCACGGTCGCGCTGAGGGCCGGCCGCAAGGTCCTGTTTGACAGCGCGGCCATGAAGATCACCAACATCGCCGAAGCCAACAAGTACCTCTACCGCGAATACCGTCCAGGGTGGGAGCTGTAAGCCCTGCCTGGGCAATCAGGAACGCTTTTCTGAGAGCACGGTCGCGGGGGCGGACTTGCGCGCCGGCATTCTCGTGTGGGGCAGGCTGCTTCCATGGGGCAGACATCCTTGTCTGCGGCCGGCAGCTCCCGTGGAGCAAGCCGCCACGCTTGCCATGCCGGCAGTCGCGCCGGCGGAGCAACACACCCACCATCTGTCCGGGCTCCCCAGACGGCACCCGCCGCCAAGACTGGCGGCGTGGCCCGCAAGACTGCGCGCTCCACTTCAAGATGCCCCCGCCCAGTGGAGCAAGCCGCCAGGCTTGCCATGCCGGCGGTCGCGCCGGCAGAGCAACACAAACCCGAACGCTACGGGAGTTCCAGCGCCACCCGGCCCGCAAGACTGCGCGCTCCACTTCAAGATGCCGCCGCCTGTGGAGCAAGCCGCCAGGCTTGCCATGCCGGCAGTCGTGCCGGCGGAGCAACACACCCACCATCTGTCCGGGCTCCCCAGACGGCACCCGCCGCCAAGACTGGCGGCGTGGCCCGCAAGACTGCGCGCTCCACTTCAAGATGCCGCCGCCTGTGGAGCATGCCGCCAGGCTTGCCATGCCGGCGGTCGCGCCGGCGGACGGCGGCTCAACCTCTTTCATCCCCAGTTGTGTATACCCGCTCAAGAGCTGCTCTGTGGTGAGCGCATTCCTGGGTGCTTGTCAGCACGGAGGGAGCTCGGGCAACGGACTGCCCCGCTGATGTCACCAGCAGGGCGTAGAGGCCCCAAGCGCTACGGTTGCTTCGGCAAAACCGGATTGCAGACCGGCCACGGGGCAAACCCCAGGTTCCGCGTCTGGCGGTCCACCCAGAGATAATCCGGCGGATTGGAGCCGAACTGAACCTCCACAATCACGCCGTCTTTGCAGCCGCGAGTCTTGGTGATCTTCCGCTCAGCCGCGTTGGCATGCGCGCTCTGGGGGCCCCAGTCTTCCATGAACTTTTCCAGAGTGTAGTGTTTGCAGGGCGACTCTTCCGTGCAGCCCCACAGCGCGTAAGCCCCCGCGTAGTCCCGCCGGTCCAGCAATTCAAAGAACCGCTTGGCCTGTCGGACCTCCCGGTAATTCCGCAGCAGAAAATACGCGGTTGTCCCCAGCGCCGCCAGAATCAGCGCCGCCAGCACCGTCCGCTTGATCCAGCGCGACCGCTGTTCTTCGCCCGCGCCGTAGTTCTCCAGAAACCCGGACATGGCCCTACTTCACAGGATACGCTTTGTCGTAAGCAGCGGTTGCCTCTTTGGTGATGTCCAGCGCAGCTTTGTGGTAGACCGTGTCGTTCAAGTCGAACACGAGGTCCAGACCCTTTTCCTCGGCCAGCTTGTCGATCACTGCCTTCAGCCGCTGGCTGGCCCGGCTCAGAATCTCATTCCTTTCCCGGTCCACGTCAGCCTGAAGGTCCTCGCTAAACCGCTGGAGTTCCCGCTGCTTGCGCTGAGCCTGTAGGTTCATCTCATTCTGCGCTTGAGGCGTCAGCTTGTTTCCCAAAGTCTCCAACTGCTGCTGAATGGCCTGCAATTCCTTCTGAAGCTTCTGGAATTGCTCCTGGCGGGGCTTGAACTTCGCCTCCAGGTCCGCCTGGGCCTTCTTGATCTCAGCCGTTTCGGACAGCGCCGCCTGTGTGTCCACGACCGCAATCTTGATCTGTGCGAATGCGGCCGGAGTTGCCGCCAAAGGCAGGCACAGCGCCAACAGCCGCACGCCATTCAAACGCAACATGATACGCTCACTCCTGTTTTGGTTTACGTCTTTAGGGTAGCATGGACACTCTACCCCATCCGGCGCCTGGGGGCAACTACCCTCCCTCGCGCGGGCTTCCCGTTCCTTGCTCTGAGGGGCCTGCGCCGCAGCCATCGCGCCATCCTGCCCCTTACACCGCCGGTGCTATTCTCATGGCTTAAGTGTTTAGCCGCCGCCAACGCAAACTGAGGGTTTTGTTCGGACTGGCAGACGCCGTCCTGACGCTGCTGGCCTTCGAAGCCGCCTACTACACCCGGACCCTCCTTCCGCTCGAACGGCCCTTCTTCTTTACGCTGGACTTCCGCCTGCTGCTCGAAGGCTTCGCCATTTTGGCCGTGCCTGTGCTGGGACTGTGGCTCCGCGTCTACGACCGTCTCGATACCGCCGGCCCGCGCCGCATCTTGGCCGACGTCGTGCGGCAGTGCACTCCGGCGGTGGCGGCCATCGTGCTTCTGCAATACGTCGTCCACCGTGAATTCCCGGTCAGCCGCCTGTTTCTGGCCCTATTGGGACTTTACCTCTCGGTCCTGTTGGCTTTGTTCCGCCTGTCCAGCCGCAAGCTCGCCCGCGCTGCCAGCCGTGAATTCGGCGCGCACCATTTCGTGCTGATCGTCGGGACCGGCCCCTCGGCGCACCGCCTCGGCGAGGAGCTTGAGAAGCTGGAGGCTTACGGCGTCCGCATCCTGGGATTCCTAAACGACAATTCCGAAAATGCTCCGGCGGAAATCCAGCTGGCGCGCCGCTACCCCGTCCACCCCATCCGGGAGCTGCCCGAGCTCCTCCAGCGCCGCGTGGTCGACGAGGTTCTGTTTGCCGTGGACCGCAGCAAGCTTTCGGAGCTGGAGGAGGTATTTCTGCTCTGCGACGAGGAAGGCGTCCGCACCCGCATCGCCGTAGACTTCTTCCCCCACGTCCACAGCCGCCTCTATCTGGAACGGCTGGGCTCGATTCCGTTGCTGACATTCTCGGCCGCGCCGGATGATCAGGTCCTGTTGCTGGTCAAGCGGGTGATGGATTTCTCCCTCTCCTTGCTGGGACTCATCGTGCTGGCCCCCTTCATGCTGCTGGTGGCCCTTCTTATCCGGTTGACCTCTCCCGGGCCCGCCATTTTCCGCCAGGTGCGCTGCGGTCTCAACGGCCGCCGGTTTGTGCTCTACAAGTTCCGCTCCATGTGCCAGGACGCGGAACAGCGTCAGGCTGAGCTCGCCCACCTGAGCGTCAAGTCCACCGCCTTCAAGCTCCCCGATGATCCGCGCCTCACCCCGCTGGGCCGCTGGCTCCGCAAGTTCTCGATCGACGAGTGGCCCCAGCTCTGGAATGTCCTCCGCGGCGACATGTCCTTGGTCGGGCCCCGCCCACCGGTGCCCGCCGAAGTCGAGCGCTACCAGCGCTGGCAGCGGCGGCGCTTGCGCATGCGCCCCGGCCTGACCTGCTTGTGGACCCTGGCCGGCCGTGATCACCTCGATTTCGACACCTGGATGCGCCTCGACATGGAGTACATCGACAACTGGTCGCTGGCGCTGGATTGCAAGATTCTGCTACAAACGATTCCGAAGGTGATCACCGGCAAAGGAGCGTACTGACCCATGCATCTGGTGCCCACAAAAGAAGAGGTAGTGAAACTGTTCGAACAGACCGGCGCTTTGCGGCGCGGCCATTTCGAATATCCCAACGGCCTTCACGCCGACGAGTACTTGCAGGTGGCGCTCGCCATGCGCTACTACCAGCACGCCAAGACCCTGAGCGTGGGGTTGAGCCGCCTGGTGCGGGCCAACCCGGAATTGCATGCCATGATCCCGCAGCTCTCCATCGTGGCCCCGGCCACGGGAGGGCTCCCCGTAGCCTACGGAGTCTCCGAGGCGCTCCGCGCGCACCAGGTCTATTGGGCCGAGCGCGAGAATCCCGGTGAACCGATGCGCTTCCGGCAATTCCTCGAGCTGACGCCCGGCGAAAAGGTTCTCCTCGTCGATGACATCATGCGCACCGGCTCGAAGCTGACCGAGCTAAAGAACCTGGTGGAGTCCAGCGGGGGCGTGGTGGTCGGAATCGCCATCCTCGTCTACCAGCCGACGCCCAGCGCCCCGGACTTCCGTCCGCTGCCTTTCTACTACCTTGCGAAACTGGATGACATCCGCTACCGCGACGCCGCCTCCTGTGAACTTTGCCAGCAGGGCGTGCCGCTGGTCAAGATCCGTGTCTAGTCCGGCGGAATGAGCATTCCCGCCAGGACCGCCTGCGCGCGGTTCGCTGCCGGCCCGTTCCGGCAGCAGAGGCGCCTTATCGCCCGGCCGGAACGGCTCGGCCCGGATTTGCTAAGGTGTTGATGAGTTCCACGCTGTTGAGACGCCACAGGAGGATGTTTATACCCATGCGAGTTCCCAACTCCACCTTGCGGTTCCGCTTGCGCCCGCCATGCCCGCCACTGCTTTTTGGGATCCTGGTCCTTCTGCCGTTGCTGTTCTTTCCCGCCTTCGCGGCAAACCAGGGAGTGATCGAACCGGGAGCAAAGCTTGAACTGCTGGCTGAGATCTTCGGCTTCACCGAAGGCCCCGCCGCCGACGCCGAGGGCAACGTCTTCTTCACCGACCAGCCCTACAACCGCATCTACCGCTGGTCGGTTGCCGATCAGCTCACGGTGTTCCACGACAACGCCGGACGCGCCAACGGCCTGTATTTCGGCAAGGACGGGAACCTCTACGCCTGCGCCGACCTCAACAACGAAATCTGGCGCATCGACCCCTCCGGCAAGATCACGGTCCTGGTCAAAGAGTATGAGGGCAAACGCCTCAATGGACCGAACGATCTCTGGATCGATCCCAAAGGCGGCATCTACTTCACCGACCCCTTCTACCGCCGCGACTACTGGACTCACACCGCGATGCCCCAGGACGGGCAGCACGTCTACTATCTGAGTCCGGACTACAAGAAGCTCATCCGCGTCGTCACCGATCTGGAGCAGCCCAACGGCATCATTGGCACGCCCGACGGCAAGCGCCTCTATGTGGCCGATATCCGCGCCGGCAGAACCTACGTCTACGACATCCTTCCCGATGGCTCCCTGAGCAATAAGCGCCTGTTCGCTTCTCTCGGCTCCGACGGCATGACCATGGACGAGCAGGAGAACATCTACTTGACCGGCAAGGGCGTCACCGTGTTCAACGTCCGTGGAGAGCAGATCGATCACATCGAAGTCCCCGAACGCTGGACCGCCAACGTGACCTTCGGCGGCAAGGACCGCCGCTGGCTGTTCATTACCGCCTCCGATTCCCTTTACCGCATCCGCACCCGCGTCCGCGGCGCCCATTAGCGCGCGCTGACAAAGGGCCAAACCAAAGTTGGGGCATTCAGCGCAGGCTGCCGCGGAGAGCGGCCAGCTCCCCGGCGAGGCGGTCCAGGCGCTCGATCAGCTCGCGGTGGCGGCGTTCCGGGGCGGGAGGTTGCCTGGCTTCAATCGAGAAAGAACCGCCCGGCTCAAGAACGCAACGCTCGATCTCCTCTGGATGCGAAAAGCCCTGGCGGTGGAGCACTGCGCGCAGTTCGGATTCGGTGAGCAACTCCTTGGCCAGCGCCTGGCGCTGGATCTTGCCGTGTTCAATGAGAACCGTAGGGGCGCCTTCCAGGACTTGATCGAGACGGCGGTGACGGAACAGGAAACGCACCACCAGGTAGTTCAGGGCCATTAGGGTGAAGGCGCCAGTCAGGCCTCCGGTGACGGAGTTATCCGGACCGATAATCGCGTTCTGGACGGTGTTCGACAAGCACAGCAGCACGACCAAATCGAAGGGATTCAGTTGGGCCAGTTCGCGCTTGCCGAAGATGCGCAAGAACAGCACCAGAAAGACGTAGACGATGACCGGCCGTAGGATTTTCTCGCCGATCGGAATGGCGGGAGTGAAGATCTCGCTGGACAGATGGCACACGGCGGCTTACCTCCTCGGGCTGCCGGGGGCGGCCCTTAACCGATGGTAGACCATGGCGGCCGGATTACCACTGCCGGCACAAGCGGGTGTATGCTGCCTGAAGACCGGGCAAAGAAGGAGACGAACCCGGGGAAGGAGAGAAATCGGATGGCTACAAGGAGATCATTTCTGATCGGCTCCGCGCTGACCGCCGCGATGTCGCGGTCCGCCGTGGGGGCCAACGAGCGAATCCGGCTGGGGTTTTTGGGAACCGGCACCCGCGGCAGCTACATGGCCACGGTGGCCGAAGAGTTTGAAGATTGCCAGATCCTGGCGATGTGCGATGTCTATAAGCCCTACCTCGAGAAAGCCGTGGCGGGGCTCAAGGTGAGCAAGCCAGACACCTACACGGACTACCGGCGGGTGCTGGAGCGCAAGGACATCGATGCGGTGTTCATCGCCACGCCGGATCACTGGCATGCGCCGATGATCATCGAGGCCAGCCAGGCGGGCAAAGACGTTTATTGCGAGAAGCCGCTTTCGAACAGCATCGAGGCAGGCGGGAAGGCGCTAGAGACCGCGAAGCGGCTGAAGCGGGTGGTCCAGATCGGGCTTCAACAGCGGAGCTGGGACCATTTCCAGAAGTGCTGCGAGCTGGTGCAAAGCGGGATGTTTGGAACGATCTTCCATTGCCAGTTGCACTGGCAGGGATCCTACACCCGGCCCAAGGAAGAACCCACGGCGCCGCCTCCGGATCTGGATTGGGAGCTGTTCCAAGGACCCGCGCCGCGCAAGCCGTTCAGCCCTTCGCGGTTCCGGAGCTGGCGCAGTTATTACGACTACGGCGGGGGGATCATCACCGACCAAGGGGTGCACGTGGCGGACGTGGTCCACTGGTACATGAAGGTCCGCGAGCCGCGCTACGCGTCGGCCGCTGCGCAGTACGTGAATTTCGAGCCGAATCCCGAGTGCCCGCCGGACTCGTTCCAGATCGCCTGGCAGTACGACAAGTTCGTGATGTCGTTCACCAACGCCTACATGCCGCAGACCGACTACCTGGCGGACCAGGGGAATTACTTCTATGGCACGCGCGGCGTTCTTCACGTGAACCGGCAGAGCTACACCTACCGCCCCATGCCGGTGCGGGGAGGCGCGGGACGCGGGCAGCCGCCCGCGCCGGCCTTCGAAGCCTTCAATACGAAGTTCGCCTACGTGGGCAAGCCCTCCGATTCGGCGCATATCCGCAACTGGCTGGACTGCATCAAGAGCCGTGGCACGCCCACCACCGACATCGAGACCGGCTTCTACTCGACGCTGCCTTTGCTGCTGGGGCTGCTGGCCGTGCGCGATGGCAAAACGTACTACTGGGACGGGAAACAGGCCCGGGCTTGAAGCCGGGATGGGAGGTTTCGGATGAGCCAAATGACCGGGAGGCGTGAATTCCTGCGGCGGGCTTCCCTGCCCGCCGCGGCGGCTTTTTTGTTCCGGGACCCCGCGCCCGCCGCGGCGCGCAAGATGAAGATCTGCCTCCACACCGGAAACATCGGTGTCAAGGCCAACCTGCGGCAGCAATTCGAGTATGCCGTCCGGTATGGCTTCGAGGCGTACGATCCGAACATCAACGAGCTGGCGGCGCTTTCGGATTCGGACCTGAAGCGCTTGCTGGATGAGATGGCCGCCAAGAACATCGTCTTCGGGTCGCTGGCGCAGAGCGTGCCGGTCACTCAGCCGGAGGAGAAGTTCTCCGAGTGGCTCAAGAATAACTTGACGGGGTGGGCCAAGACGCTTCAGCGGGCCGGCATGACGCGCTTCTGCACCTGGATCAGCCCGGGCGACAACCGGCTGACCTATCTTCAGAACTTCCGGCTGCATGCCAAGCGGCTGGGCGAGGTGGCCACGGTGCTCGGTGATCACGGGATCCGGTTCGGCTTGGAGTACGTCGGGCCGCGCACGAGCTGGAGCCGGAGCATGTACCCCTTCATTCACACCATGGCCAGCATGAAGGAGCTGATCGCCGAGATCAACAAACCCAATCTCGGCTTCCTTCTCGATAGCTGGCACTGGCACAACTCGCAGGAGACGCCGGAAGACATCCTCACGCTGACCAATAAAGATATCGTGGCCGTGCACGTCAACGACGCGCCCAAGGACGTCCCGCTGGATCAGCTCCGCGACGGCCAGCGCGAGATTCCGCTGGCGACCGGCGTGATCAACATCTCGGGCTTCATCAACGCGCTGCACAAGACCGGTTTTGACGGACCCGTGGCGGCCGAGCCGCTGGGCGCGCCGGTCCGGAATTTGCCGCCGGAGGAGGCCTTGGCCACGGTGGCGGACGCCATGAAGCGGATGATGGCGCTGATTCAGTGAGGCTTGCGGAGCCGGCAGGGCCGGTTAACGAAAGACAGGGTGTGCGAAGATACGTTCGAGGGGATTTCCATTATGGCTGCCAAGAAAATCTTGATGCTCACCGGTGATTACGTGGAAGACTACGAGGTCATGGTGCCGTTTCAGGCCTTGCAAATGGCGGGGCACACGGTCCACGCGGTCTGCCCCAACAAGAAGGCGGGCGAGGTGGTGCGCACGGCCATCCATGACTTTGAGGGCGATCAGACCTACAGCGAGAAGCGCGGACACAACTTCACGCTGAACGCCACCTTCGATGAGATCCGCGCCGAAACCTACGACGCGCTGGTGATTCCCGGCGGCCGGGCGCCCGAGTATATTCGCCTGAACCCGCGGGTTTTGGAGATTGTGCGGCATTTCGCGGAGGCGAACAAGCCGATCGCCGCCATCTGCCACGGGGCCCAGGTGCTGGCGGCGGCGGGCGTGTTGGCGGGCAAGGCGTGCAGCTGCTACCCGGCGGTGGCGCCCGATGTAAAAAGCGCGGGCGGCCAGTACGTCGAGCTGCCGATGGACCAAGCCCACACATCGGGCAACTTGGTCACAGCGCCCGCCTGGCCGGCGCATCCAGCGTGGCTGGCCCAATTCCTGCGCGTGCTTGGCACACGCATCGAGCCGTAGGATCGAGCTGCAAGCCGGTCCGGGGTCAAGTCCAACAAAAGGCGATCGTCGGCGCTCCTTCTGCAATCGATTACATGCGGACGGAGCCGCCTCTTGCGCTTCGAAAGTGGTTATACTATCGGCATGCATAAGTTTAGCCGCCGAACGATTTTCCGAACTGCATTCGCTTTTCCGTTTGCGGGCCTGTTGTCCGCACAATCTTCCGAACCGGGTCTGCGCGCGTACGCGGCCAAGAAGAAGTTGCTCTATGGCGCTGCGGCCGGCTGGCCCGTTCTGCGCGACGACGCCGACTACGCCAAGCATTTCGCCGAGGAGTGCAACCTCCTCGTTCCCGAGAACGTGCTCAAAATGGGACCGGTGCATCCGGAGCCGGAGCGGTACAACTTCGAACCCGCCGACTACATGATGGAGTTCTGCAAGAAGAACGACATGCGCATGCGGGGCCACACGCTGGTGTGGCACTCGCAGGGCTGGCCGTGGCTGAAAACGACCGTAAACGCTACCAACGCCCGGAAGTATCTGGAGGAACACATCGCCACGGTCGCGGGCCGCTACCGCGGCCAGATGCATTCCTGGGACGTGGTCAACGAGGCGGTTGAGGTCGCCGACGGCCGCGAGGACGGACTGCGCAAGACCGCTTGGCTTGAGTTCCTGGGACCGGAGTACCTGGATATCGCCTTTCATGCGGCCGCGGCGGCCGATCCCCAGGCCAAGCTGACCTATAACGACTACGGCCTGGATTACGACACGCCGGGCAACGAGAAGAAGCGCGATGCCGTTCTGCGCTTGCTGCGCGGCCTCAAGGACCGCAAGGCGCCCATCCACGCCTTCGGCATGCAGGCGCACCTGGACTGGAAGGCGTTCCAGAATTTCAAGGCCGAGACGCTGCGCCGGTTTTTCCGCGACGTGGCCTCGCTAGGGCTGGAGATCTATATCACCGAGCTCGACGTGGGGGACCGGGACCTGCCCGATGACGAGGCCGAGCGGGACAAGGGCGTCGCCAAGGTCTATGAAGATTACCTGACGGTGGCGCTCGAGGAACCGGCGGTGAAAGCGGTGCTGACGTGGGGTCTGACCGACAGGTACACCTGGCTGGCGGGCCGGAACCGTCGGCCCAGCGGCGCGGGCGCGCGCGTACTACCGCTGGACCGCGAGTACAAACGGAAGCCGGCTTGGCACGCCATCGCCCGGGCCTTCGAATCCCGGAAGGCTTAAAGAGCAAAGCCAGCCAACCACCGGCTGGACTGCCGGTGTGGCAAGCCCGGCGGCATGCTCCACTTCGCAGCCGCGGCTTGAGGTGGAGCGCGCAGTCTTGCGGGCGACGCCGCCAGTTCTGGCGGCGGAGGGCTCGGTGAGGGGGGCCTAGGCCGACAGGAATGTCGGCCGCCCCACAAACAGACGCGCTTGAGTTGGGTGAGGGCGGTAAGTGGAGGTGGTCAGGGTTCGGGCCAGAAGGCGATGGCCGCGCCGCCGCTATTCATAGCGCAAGGCTTCGATGGGGTCCAGCCGGGCGGCGCGAATCGCCGGAATCATGCCGGCGATCAGGCCCACGGCAATCAACACGCCCGTGGAGACCAGAATCGACGAGGCCGAGAGCCCCATCACCAAGTCGCCTTTCCCGTCGAGGCTATCCGGCATAGACCCGAACATCGGCATCACGCCGATCCAGTTCACCACCGCGGCCCCGGCGGCTATGCCGATCACGCCGCCTGCCGCTACGATCAACAGCGCCTCCAGCAGAAACTGGCCGAGGATGGCGCGCCGGGGGCCGCCGAGCGCCTTTAGAACCCCGATTTCGCGGGTGCGGTCGATGACCGAGGTGAGCATGATGTTGGCCAAACCCACGCCTCCGATGCCCAGGGTGAGCGCGCCGACAAAGCCGAGCAGCACCTTCGCGGCCAGGGTCATGCCGTCGATGATGTGACGGAATTGGCTGAAGGCCAGGATGAATACCGCCTTGTCGTCGCGCGGATTGAAACGGTGCAGCGAGGCCAGGGTGGCGCGCACCATGCGGATGGCGTCCTCGCGAAGCGTGCCCGCCACCGGCGTCCAAACGATAAAGTTGGGATGCCGGATGTCGCCGAACAAGGCCATCGCATTGTAGGGAACGAAGATGCACTCGTTATCTTGCCGGTCATAGTTGGCGAACTGCGCTTTGGAGTCCATCACGCCGATCACCGTGAAGCGCATGCCTCCCACCGTGATCTCCTCGCCCACCGGAGGGATGCCGCTGAACAACTGCCGGGCCACCATCGCGCCCAGCACGGCCACCCGGTTGCGCTGGCGGTTGTCGTCGGCGCTGATCCAGCGGCCTTCCGCCATGTGGATGTTGCGGATGATGTGATACTCAGGCCAGACGCCGCGCAGGCCGAACTCCTTCTCGCGCGTTCCCCGGATCACCTGAATGCTGCCGATCATGCGCTCGGGGGAGATGGCCCGCACGAGCGGAACCGCTTCCCGGATCGCCTCCACGTCTTCCAGATCCAGCAGGATCCGGCGGCCGGCCCTCATCCCGCCCGCCTGAAGGCTGGTTTGACCCTGCGACATGATGATGAGATCCTGGCCGACGGCCTCGAAGCCGTCCACCAGGGTCTTCTTGAACCCGTCCCCATAGGACATCAGGATGATGAAGGAGGCCACGCCCCAGGCCAGACTGATGATCGTAACCAGGGATCGCCTGCGGTAGTAGTTCAACGAAGCCGCCGACTCCCGCAGCATCTGCCGCCAGTTCACCACTTCATCTCTCCTCTCTAAGCGCCTCGACCGGCGTCAGGCGGCAGGCCCGCAGCGCCGGCGGAAAGGCGGAAAGGACGGCCACCGTCCCCAGCGCGGCCAGCGCCACCAGCGCATTGTAGAACTTCACCGGCAGGCCGGCGAACATGTCCGGCATGGGCAGCGAGTTTACACCCGCCGCGAGCGCGCTCACCACGGCCAGGCCGAGCGCTCCGCTCGCCAGCGCGAGCAGGACGCCCTCCAATAAGAAGTCCACGAGAATGCGCCGCCGCGTCGCGCCCAGGGCCTTGCGCAGGCCGATCTCGTGCGTGCGTTCGGCGACGGCGGACATCATGGTGTTCATCACTCCCACCCCACCAAGGCTGAGCGTCACCAAGGCCACCAGGGCCAGGAACAGCTCCGTTGCCCGGAAAGCCCGGTCGAACATTTCGGCGCTCTTGACCATGTCCCAAGCGGGGGTTGCGCCCTCGTCGGTGGGATCGAAGCCGTGGCGGCGAGCCAGCACGCCGCGCACCTGCCGTCCGGCCTCCTCCCACTGCTGGACGGAGGCGGGACGGTAGATGATGAGCATCACGCGGCCCTTGCGGTAGTCCGGATTGGTGGGAGGGAAATCCCGGACCAGGCTGGACTGCGGCACGAGGATCTTCTCGTTATCCCAACCGTCGTAGGAGCTGTTCTGGTTCTTCTCGCTCATCAGCCCGATCACCATGTAGGGATAGCCTTCCAGGTTGACCGAGCGGCCCAGCACGTCCGTGCGGTTCTCAAACAGTTGCTTGCGCACGGAATCGCCCAACACGCACACGCGGCGGGCTTGCTCATGGTCGGCCGCGGTGATGTTGCGTCCCACGCTGGCGGGCAGGTTCCGCAGGCGGAGGTATTCCTCGGTGACGCCCACGGTCAGAAAGCGGCCGCTGTTGAACTCGCTGGCGGCGTTGACCGTGCGCTTGAGTTCGCCGGCGACTTCGCTCACCGCCGGGCACTGCTCGCGAATGGCGCGGATGTCTTCTTCCTCCCAGTAGACGCGGCGGCCGGCGCGCTGGCCTCCCGCCTGCTTTTCGGTCCGCCCGTTCCAAACCAGCACCAGGTTGTCGCCCAGTTGCGCCATGTTGCGGCGCTGGCCCAGCTTGAACCCGTCGCAGAGCGCGCTCATGAGCACCAGCGATGCGATCCCCCAGGCGATGCCGAACATCGTCAGAAAGCTGCGCAGCTTGTGCCGCCAGATGTTGGCGCAGGTCTGACGAACGGGTTCCCATAACGCTCCGGCCAGCCGCATCACGTAAACATATACGCAACCGGAGCGAAAAGGGTTCGGGCCAAGCGAGGCTTTCTCGCGGCAGGCGAAGCCAGGCTCAGATCGTCATGGCGGTGAAGCCGCCGTCTACGCTCAGGATGGCGCCGGTAACGAAAGAGGAGGCCTTCTCGGACGCCAGAAACAGCACCGCTCCGACCAGCTCCTGCGGTTCCCCGAATCGGCCGTAAGGCGTATGGGCCATGATCTGCGCGGTGCGCTCCGGGCTCAGCAAGGCCCGGTTCTGCTCTGCGGGGAAGAACCCCGGCCGGATGGCGTTGACCCGGACGCGATGCGGGGCCCATTCCCGGGCCAGAAACTGGGTGATCTGGTTAACGCCGGCTTTGGTGATGCTGTAGGTGAAAACCTTGGACAGCGGAGGCCCGGAGGAAACCGAAGAGATGTTAATGATGGAGCCGCCGCGGCCTGCATCGATCATGGCCTTGCCGAAGACCTGGCAGGCCAGAAAGACGCTCTTCAAGTTGACGTCGAGAATCTTTTGCCACTCGGCTTCGGTGATTTCGAAGAAGGGCGTCCCGGAGTTGATGCCGGCGGCATTGATCAGAATGTCGACCGATCCGAAGCGCGACAGCGTCTCGGCCAGCGCCCGCTCCAAATCCTCCCGCTTGCTCGCGTCGGCGGCGACGGCGATGGCGCGCCCGCCTTTGGACTGGATGGAGGCCGCGCGGGCCTCGGCGTTGGGCAGGTTCGGATCGACGATGACGATGGCGGCCCCGGCCGCGGCCATGCCTTCGGCCATAGCGCCGGCCAGCACTCCGCCGCCGCCCACCACCACCGCCGTCTTGCCTTCCAATGAAAACATTTCCGTTTGAATCATAAGCTTTGCACCAACTTCGTTTGTATCACGCCCGCTATGCTGGAGGGGTGAAGATCTGGCTGTATTACGTAGGCAAGCCGCGCGACGCGCATGCCAATGCTCTGGCGGGAGAGTACATGCGTCGCGCGAGCCGCTACGCGCGCTGCCAGATGAGCGAGGTCCACCCAGCCCGCAGCCGCTGGTGGGAAAAACACGCTTCGGCGTGGAAAGTGCTGCTTGATCCCGCCGGCGAAGCGCTGGACTCGGCGGGGTTCGCGCGGCTCGTCGGGCAGGCGGAGATGCAAGGCAAGGATTTGGTCTTTGTGGTGGGAGGCGCGGACGGGCTGCCGGAGACCTGGCGCGGCCACGCGGACCGGCTGCTGAGCCTTTCGCCTCTGACGCTGCCCCACGAGCTGGCCCGGGTGGTGCTGGCGGAGCAGATCTACCGGGCGCTGGCCTTCCTGCGAGGCCACCCCTATCCGCGATAGCCCGAGCCTGCGGCAATCGCCGCCGGGCGGAAGGGGACCCCTTTGTTGTATGGTGGTGCCTTACAACAGATCCGCAAGGAGGCAGCCGTGAACGTCACCCCCGAGTTTGAGAGCGCCACCTACGCCAAAGTGACACGGCGTTTGATGCCGTTCCTGTTCATCTGCTACGTCCTGGCCTACGTCGACCGGGTCAACGTGAGCTTCGCCAAGCTGGAGATGCAGCAGGACTTGGGCTTCAGCGACGCGGTCTATGGCTTGGGAGCGGGGATATTCTTCATCGGATACTTCCTGTTTGAAGTCCCCGCGAATATGATTCTCCAGAAGATCGGCGCGCGTTTCTGGCTGGGGCCGATCATTGCGGTGTGGGGTTTCGTTTCAGCCGCTCAGATGTTCGTGACCGGCGAGTTGAGTTTCTACGTCATCCGGTTCGTGCTGGGTGTGGTGGAGTGCGGATTCTTCCCCGGGGTGATTCTTTACTTGACGTTCTGGTACACGCGCAAGCACCGGGCGCGGATGGTGGCGCTGTTCATGACGGCGGTGCCGCTGGCCGGCCTGATCGCCAGCCCCATTTCCGGCTGGATCATGAATGCCATGACCGAGTTCTGGCATCTTCGCGCCTGGCAATGGCTTTTCCTGCTGGAAGGCATCCCCTCCGTGATTACGGGGCTGCTTACGCTGTATTTCCTCACCGACAACCCCAGGAAGGCCAAATGGCTGACCGCCGAAGAACGCGATCTGCTCGAAAGGCGGCTTCAGGAAGAAGAGGAGCTCAAAAAGCAAGAAGGAGAACACCGGCATCGTCTGGTGGACGCATTTAAGAGCGGCAGGGTTTGGCTGCTCTGTGTGGTGTACTTTGGCATGACGATGGGCAACTACGGTCTGGGATTCTGGCTGCCGCAGAACGTGAAGGACCGCATGGCGGGCAATCCCTGGCAGATCGGCCTAATCCTGACAATCCCCTGGGCGCTGGCGGCGATCGCGATGGTGCTCTACGGGCATCATTCGGACAAGACCGGCGAGCGGCGCTGGCACGTCGCGGTGGCGCTCGTGGTGTCGGCGGCGGCGCTGGCGCTGAGCAGCGTGGATGCGATTCCGGCGGTGGTGGCGATTGCGGCGCTGTCGCTGGCGGTGATGGGCATCATGTGCGCCTTCGGGACGTTCTGGGCGCTTCCCACGGGCATTCTCTCCGGCTCGGCCGCTGCGGCGGGCATCGCCTGGATCAACTCGGTGGGGAATCTGGGCGGCTACGCCGGGCCGCACGCGGTGGGCGCGATCCGCGATGCCACGGGCAGCACTACGGCAGCGATGCTGGCGCTGGCAGGCGCCTGCCTGATGTCGGGCCTGCTGGTGCTGCTGGCGGGCAAGCCGCGGCGTTCCTAGCTCCGCGGCTTGGTTCCAAGCATCAGGCCGCTGCCAGGGTCGGCCATGCCGATGTAGCGGATGGCATGAAAGCCCGCCGCGCGCAGCCACTGCTGGTATTCGTCCCGGCTGTAGCTGGCGCCCCCTTCGGTGTTGACCAGCATGTTCAGGGAGAACAGGGCCCCTCGCTGGGGCCGGGTCTTATCCGCACTGAGGATGAAGTCCCGGATGACGACCCGGCCGCCCGGCTCCAGGGCGCGGAACGAGCGGCGCAGCAGGTCCTGGTTTTCCTGCGGGCTGAGCATGTGGCAGATGGCGCTGAGCAGCACCAGATCGTAGCCTTCGCCCAGGTCGTCCTTCCGCAGATCCCCTTGCTGGATCCGGATGCGCTCGCCCAGACCGGCGGCGCGGATGTGTTGTTCGGCGATCGGCAAGACTTCGGCCCGGTCGAAGACTACAGCTTCGAGAGCAGGGTTGGCCTGCGCGAAGGCAATGGAGTACGCCCCGGAGCCGCCGCCGACGTCGAGCATCCGCCGCACTTTGGCGGCCCCTACCGCCCGGACCAGAGCCGGCGCGCGGGAAGCAGCGTTGCTGTGCATGGCGGCGATGAACGCCTCGGTTTGCTCTCTAGAGCGGCGCCTGCCTTGCAGGTTGCGCGGGCGGCCCAATCGGACGCAATCGGTCAGCTCGGACCAGGCATCCCAAAGGCTCACGGCGTGCATCAGAGCAAGCCGCTGGTTGTCCGGCGAGCCTTCCGCCAAGTACCGAGCCGTTGCAGCGGTGTTCCGGAACGTGCCCTCCCGCTTGCGCAATGCCCCCAGCGCCACCAGGGCGTTGAGCAACATCTCGGTGGCGCGGCAATCGGTGTTCAGGCGCGCGGCGACCTCTGGAGCGGTGGCGCCGCGCCCGACGGCGGAAAAGATGTCGAGCTCGATGGCTGTGAGCAAGGTGCGGCTCACTTGGAAGGAGCGGGCCAGCTCAACCAGTTCGTCGAACCGCAAGATGCTCATGGGCGCTCAGTCTACGGCCGGCAAGGCGGCGATGGAGCGGGCGACCTCTTCATCGGGGTATTCGAAGTCCTGCAACTTGCCGCTCAAGTAGTTGTCGTAGGCCGCCAGGTCGAAGTGCCCGTGACCGGTCAGACAAAAGACGATGACACGGCTCCGTCCTTCCCGGCGAGCCGCAAGGGCTTCGTCAATCGCGGCCCGGATGGCGTGAGCCGATTCCGGGGCGGGCAAGATGCCTTCGGCCCGCGTGAAGGTGACCGCAGCCTCGAATACCGGCGTCTGCGGATAGGCGCGGGCCTCGAGGTAGCCGTGATGTAGAAGATGGCTGGCCAGAGGCGCGGCCCCGTGATAACGCAGGCCGCCGGCGTGGATCCCAGGGGGAACGAAGTCGTGGCCGAGGGTGTACATCTTCAGAAGCGGGGTCATCTTGGCCAAATCGCCGAAGTCGTACGCGAAGGCGCCCTTGGTGAGCGTGGGGCAGGCCGAAGGCTCAACGGCCATCAGGCGGACCGGCGAACCCTTGAGCTTGTCCAGGAAGTACGGCAGGATGATGCCTCCGAAGCTGCTGCCTCCGCCGAAGCAGCCGATGATCACGTCCGGCTCCTCGCCGGCCTGCTGCATTTGGAGCTTGGTCTCCTGGCCGATCACGGTCTGGTGCAACAGCACGTGATTCAGAACGCTGCCGAGCGAGTAGTTGGTATCGGCGTGAGTGGCGGCATCCTCGACCGCTTCGCTGATGGCGATGCCCAGGCTGCCCGGCGAGTCGGGATGCTGGGCCAGCACCGCGCGCCCCGCATTCGTTTTCTCGCTAGGGCTGGGATAAACCTCCGCGCCCCAGGCGTTCATCATCATCTTCCGGTAGGGCTTCTGCTCGTAGCTGACCTTCACCATGTAGACGGTGCAGTCCATGCCAAACATGCGGCAGGCGAGCGCCAGCGCGCTGCCCCACTGGCCGGCGCCGGTTTCGGTGGCCAGGCGGCGGATCCCGGCCTGCTTGTTGTAGTAAGCCTGAGCCACGGCTGTGTTCGGCTTATGGCTGCCGGCAGGGCTGACGCCTTCGTATTTGTAATAAATATGGGCGGGCGTATCGAGGGCCGCCTCCAGGCGCCGCGCTCGGTACAGCGGCGTGGGGCGCCATAGCCGGTAGATGTCGAGCACTTCCCCAGGGATATCGATCTCCGGTTTGGGCGAGAACTCCTGTTCGATGAGTCCCATGGGAAAGATCGGGGCCAGATCGTCCGGAGAGATCGGCTTGCCGGTGGCGGGATGGAGCGGCATCGCCATGGGCTCGCGCAAGCTGGGCAGGACGTTGACCCATACGGAAGGCAATTCATCTTCGGAAAGAAGGAACTTGGTGCGATGTTCCACGAAAAAACTCCTAGCGAGGGAATAAACCAGTCATTCTATCAAGACCCGGGGCGATGGCAGCGGCGCGCGGGCCGCTAATAGCTTCGCCTGCGGGAAAGGAAGAAAGGAGCCGCCGCGCCCCAAAAAAACAAAAAAACGAAAACCACGCCGATCCACAAGCTTCCCTGCGGCGTGTTGAGCGACTTGGGGATGGGGACCAACCCGATCACCAACGCCAATAGAACGCTGAGCAGATGCCAGTACCAGCGGCGGGGACCGCTCAGATAAAGAAGCAAGAGAGCCAAAACGCCGGAACAGCCGTACGCCAAGATCACCCAAGTCTGAGACATTCTTCTCCTCCGTGTCTTTCCTCAGCCGTCGATGGGCTGCCGAGCAAGGGCTCCGTTCTGGCACCCGGCGTGCACATGATCCGCCCGGATGAACAGAACCTCTTGTTCAACAGCATGTTACAGCAGTTCGCCGGGCAATTGCCAGTGCCCGGTGGGAAAAATTTTCTCAGCACCATGTAGAAAGCGGTATAGCAGTCGACCCGCCAAGGAGAACCTCATATGAGATCTGTTTTCGTGATTGCACTCGCCGTTGCGGTAGCCGCCGCCTTCGGGACGGGTTGCGCTACCAAGAAGTACGTTCAGCAGACCGTCGCACCTGTGCAGCAGAAGGTCGACGAGCTCGACAAGACCACCAAACAGCAGGCAACCTCGATTGCCGAGCTGGAGAAGGGCGTCTCCCGCGCCGATGAGCGCGCTCAGGCCGCCGACGGCCGGGCCGCGGCCGCCGGCCGGGAAGCCGCCCGCGCCAACGAGCAGGCGGCCCTGGCCAACAAGGAAGCCGCCGCCGCCCGGGCTCTGGGCGAAAAAGGCATCGCCCGCGCCGGCCAGGTTGAGACCAGCCTGACCAACAAGATCGAAGGGCTGGACAACTACACACTGGTTGGGACACACACGGTCCTTTTCGACCTCAATAAGGATGAGCTGACCGCCGAGGCCAAGCAGGTGTTGGATTCGGTGGTCGCCAAAGCGCGGGGACTGAAGCGCTACGTCATCGAAGTCCAAGGTTTCACCGATTCGACGGGTTCGCCCGAGTACAACCTTGAGTTGAGCCGCAAACGGGCTGCCGCCGTCGTCCGGTACCTGACCTTGGAAGGAAAGCTTCCGTTGTTCCGCGTGAACACCGTCGGCTACGGGGAGGCGAATCCGGCCGCCGACAACAAGACGCGGAACGGCCGGCAGCAGAACCGCCGCGTAGAGGTGCGGATCTACACCGCCGGATAAGGAATGCCGTTTTAAGATCTTTGACCGCAAGGTCGAAGCGTTGGAGTCTGTTCTCTCCTCGGGTCCGGGGCTGAGCCGGCGGCGGCCCACCCCGGACTTTTTTCGTTAACGATTTAGTTTGACACCCGCCCTTGGTCTGAACTATAAAGGCTAGAGACTCGTTGCCCAGCAGGGCCTCGAGCAGAGGAGTATCTTCTATGAGCAAAATGGACCGGAGACGATTTCTGCACGGCGCCGCCGGCGCGGCAGCCGGACTTTTTAGTTTGCAGGGGCTTTCCGCAGCGATTCAGACCGCGACTACCCCCTATCAGCGGCCCAGATTGAAGATCACCAAGGTGAGCACAGCCGTGGTCGGCGGCTCGCTGCATTGCCGCATCTACACGGACCAAGGGATCTTCGGCCAAGGCGAAGCCGTCGACGCAATCAGCGGCGGCGTTCCGATCATCGAGAGCTTCCGGGGTAACCTGATCGGCCGGGATCCGTTGAACGTAGACGCAATCTGGGAACGGATTCGCACGACCGGAATCTTTGCCGGCGCTCAAGCTGGCCAGTACATCACGGCTCTGACGGCGGTGGAAATTGCGCTGTGGGACTTGGCGGGGAAGGCCACCGGTTTGCCGATTTACCAGTTGCTGGGCGGCAAGATGCGCGACCGGGTGCGGATGTACTGCGATAGCGGGACGAACGACCGCAAGGATCCCAATGCCCGGAAGTTTATCAGCCAGATCATCGAAATGGGATTCACTGCCGCCAAAATCGATATCGACGACGCCAACGATCCGGCCCGCTTCGACCGCGTCAACTGGACCGCCAACAACCAGGAGATCGACAACATGATCGACAAGGTGGCGTTCATGCGCGAGTCGCTGCCCAAACACATCGAACTGGCGGTGGACATGCACGGCCGTTATGATCTCGGCACCGCCAAGCGCGTGGCCAAGGCACTGGAACCGTTCCGCCTTCTGTGGCTTGAAGAACCGGTCCCTCCGGAGAACGTGGACGCGATGCGCGACGTGCGCCAGTCCACCCACACGCCGATTTGCGCCGGCGAGAATCTCTTCCTGCGGCACGGCTTCCGGCAACTCCTCGAAAAGCAGGCGGTGGACATCATCATGCCGGACATTCAGAAGTGCGGCGGATTGCTCGAGGGGCGCAAGATCGCCGACATGGCGCATACCTATTACATCCCGATGGCGCCGCACGCGCAGGCTTCGCCGATTGGCACGATGGCCACGTGCCACATGATGGCGGCGATTCCCAACGCCCTGGTCCTGGAGTGGCACTGGGGCCATCCGGCCTCCCGGCACGAGCAGTGGAAGATCTACGTCAAGGAAGGCGACATCCTTCAGAAGGGCTACATCTACGTCACCGACAAGCCCGGCATCGGCGTGGAAATGAACGACGAAGCCGTGCGCAAGATGCAGCGCCCCGGACAAAAGTGGTTTGATACCTAAGCGGGCCGGCGGCCTCCGCGCCGCCAGCCCTTCCCTCGCATGGATCAGACGGGGACCGCTTTGGTCCCGTCCCAGGCGTAAGTCTTTCCATAGCGGATCGACAGCACGCCCAGGATGCAGGGAAGCACGGAATAGAAACCTGTGTCGATGTCCACCACCGGGTCTCGCCGGCTCTTGACGCAGTCCAGAAAGTTCCGCACGTGGGCGTGATCCGAGGGACCGCCGTCATAGCGGAAGCTCTCGCTGACCGGCTGGAACGCCGGCTCGGCTGGACCGCGGCGTCCGCCGCCTAGGTTGGGCCGAAAGCGATAGCCGGTGCGGTTGACCTGGAGCCAGCCTACGGTCCCTAGGAAGTGATTGCCCTGAACGTCGAACTCCGGACTCTGACGCACGCAGTTCGTGTAGGTCATAACAAACTTGGGGTACTTCCAGGTGACGGCCAACACGTCCGGCAGCATTTCGGTCAGCACCGGTGCGCGGACGTACTGGCCGGAGGCGCTGCACGTGAGCGGCTCCCGTACGTTCATGTACCAGTGCGAGACGTCGGTCAAATGTACACCCCAGTCGAGCAGCGTGCCGCCGGAATAGTCGTAGTAAGCGCGCCAGGTGCGCCTCCGGTGTTCCGTGTATGGGCGCCGCTCGGCCGGTCCCTGAAACAGCTCCCAATCGAGGTCCGGGGGCGGCGTGGTGGGCAGACCCGGATCTCGCGTGTAATTGCCCTGATAAATGCACTCGACGTGGTAGACCGTGCCGATCAAGCCGTCCTGAACGCGCTTGGCGTTCTCCTGAAAATGTTGCCAGCTCCGCTGCTGCAAGCCGACCTGCACGACCCGTTTGTGCTGGCGCACGGCGGCGCGCATCTTGTGCCCCATCTCAATGGTGTTGGTGAGGGGCTTCTCGACGTACGCGTCTTTCCCGGCTTGGCAAGCCTCGATCAACATCGGCCCGTGCCAGTGATCCGGCGTGGCGATCAAAACCGCGTCGATGTCCTTGCGGTCCAGCACCCGGCGGTAGTCGTTCACGGCCTCCGGTTTGTTGTTGCCCTTGGCGCCGAGATTGGCGGCCACCTGCTCGCGGGTGGGCCGGTAGACGTCGCAAACGGCGGCCAGTTCGGCGTCTGGAAAATCGAGAAAAACGCCGCCGACGTAACTGCCGCGCGTTCCCGCTCCCAGAATCGCAAACCGGATCCTGTCGCTGGCGCCCACCGCCGAGCGGGACATGGCCGCAGTGACTGCTGAACTCGTCAAAAACGATCTTCTGGTTTGTTTCATCTCTCCTCCCCCGGGGTGCAGCCCGGCTTCATGGATTGTACTGGAACGCGCCGTTGAGCGCCAGAGTGGGCCAGCGGGGCACGGCGTTCGGTCTCAAGGCGCAGCTTGGGCGGAGAGAACATCAGGAGCCATTGGATCGTCTGTCCATTCGTGAGAACAAGACTGCTCGCCGTAATACCGGCATTGATCGCCGCTGCGTTGCTTGTCTTGGGTGGATGGTATCTGCACTTCTTTTTTGGCGGAGAACGCGAGCCGGCGGCCTTCGTCGCCCGCACTCCTGGAGAAGCGCGGATTGTGGCAACCCTCGAGGAAATGAAGAGAAAGGATGGAATCCGGTTCGGAGTTCCGGAGAGCGATGGACGAAGGCTCCGGCTGCTGGCGGAAACGATCGGCGCTTCACACGTCGTCGAGATCGGAACCTCGACCGGCTGGTCGGGGCTTTGGCTGTGTCTGGGAATGGAGTCCACGCAAGGCCGGCTCACAACTTACGAACTCAGCCCGGCATCTGCCGCGGTTGCCCGGGAGAATTTTCGGAAGGCGGGGCTGGATGCGCGCGTGACTGTGGTTGTGGGCGATGCCCACCGGAATCTCTCCAGTCTGAGTGGGCCGGTCGACCTGGTTTTTCTAGACGCCGACAAGGAAGGCTATGTCGATTACTTGAACCGTCTTCTACCCCTCGTCCGCCGCGGCGGCCTCATCCTGGCTCACAACACTCGCTATGCACCGGAGTACTTGCGCCGTGTTTCAACGGATCCCTCGCTCGACACTGTATTGCTGACACAGTCCTCAGGACTCGCCGTCACGCTAAAGAGGATCGGGGAATGAGCGGGCTGCCCACTCGGGCAGGCCTCCGTTCGACGTTCGGATTGCACTCGGAGGCTCGTTTTTCGGACAACGCGCCAAAGAAAACTCCGAACCCGAGGCAGGAGCTGTGCATACCTCTCTTGCAGTTTGGCGGCAGACCTTGGAGATGTTCCGTGGCGGCATGGTGGGCGCGCAGGGACTCGAACCCCGGACCTCTTCCGTGTGAAGGAAGCGCTCTAACCAACTGAGCTACGCGCCCCCGGCGTGAACGGGACTTACGCCGAATCGTCTATTATAGCAGTGGATGGGCCCGCCGGAAACCCTGGAAGCCGCAGTCTCAGCCGCCAGCCGGCTCCGCAAGCTCGAAAGCGCCCTAAGCGAGGTCGTGCGCGGCAAAGCGGACGTGGTGCGCCTCTCGCTGGTCTGCCTGCTGGCCCGGGGCCATCTGCTCATCGAGGACGTGCCCGGCGTGGGCAAGACCACGCTGGCGCACGCGCTCGCTCGCTCCGTCCAGTGCAGCTTCCACCGCCTCCAGTTCACCAGCGACATGCTGCCCAGCGACGTGGTCGGCGTCACCATCTACAACGCCCAAACGCAATCCTTTGAGTTTAAGAAAGGCCCCGTCTTCACCCAGTTCCTGCTCGCCGATGAGATCAACCGCACCACGCCCAAGACCCAGTCGGCCCTGCTCGAAGCCATGAACGAACGCCAGGTCACCATCGACGGCCGCTCCTATCCGCTCCCCGAACCCTTCATGGTGATCGCCACACAGAACCCCGTCGAGCACCACGGCACTTATCCGCTGCCCGAGTCCCAACTCGACCGCTTCCTGCTGCGCCTTCGCGTGGGATATCCGGACCGCGCCAGCGAGAAGCGGATCGTGCGCCACTCCGGTCTGGAAGCGGCCGCGGCGCTGACCCCCGTTCTGACCGCCGCCGATGTCGTCCAGCTTCAGCGGGAGGCGGAACGGGTGACTGTGGACGACTCACTCGTCGACTACATCCTCGCCATCGTGGAGAAGACCCGGCAACACGACGCGCTGGCGCTCGGCGTCAGCCCCCGCGGCACGCAGGCCCTCTTCCGCGCCACTCAGGCTCTGGCGCTTCTGGAAGGCCGGGATTACGCCGTCCCGGACGACGTGAAGCGCCTGGCCGTTCCGGTCTTCGCCCACCGAGTCTTAATCAACACGCGCGTGGCCCTCGCTCAGCGCGCCACCGAGCTCGCCGAGCGCATCTTGAAAGAAATCCTGACGCAGGTGGAGGTGCCACAATAGCAGATTGTGGACCGGCGGCGGGCCGGCTGCCCGCCGCCGGGGGCGCCTGCGCCGCGCGGCGGCCAGGGCCGGCTCCTTCACTCCCTGCGCTTGTCTATCGGAAAGTGAGTCATCGGAAATGCGAACCGCAATCATCGGCCTGCCCTTGACGGGCAAAAGTTCCTTGTTCACCATCCTGACCGGCGCCCATCAGCAGGCCCGGCTCGGCACGCTGGAGGCGCGCACCGGCATCACCAAGGTGCCCGACCCCCGCCTTGAAGCTCTCGCCCGCATCTTTGAGCCCGAAAAGATCACGCACGCCACATTGGAGTACGTCGATTTCCCCTCCATCTCAAAGGAAGCCCTGCGAGAGCCGGGCTATCTGGCCAGCCTCCGCGTGGTGGATGCCCTGGCGCACGTCCTCCGCCTGTTCGAACGCGACACCATCCCCCATGAAAAGGGCTCCCTTGACCCGCTGCGGGATATGCGCGACGTCGAAGCCGAGCTGATCCTGAGCGACCTGGCGGTCGCCGAAAAGCGCCTGGAGCGCCTCGAGAAGGACCGCAAGAAAATCAAGAACCCCGGCCTCGATCACGAGTTCGAGCTCCTCACCCGCGCCCGCTCCGCGCTCGAAAACGGCACGCCCTTGCGCGAGCTCCCGCTTTCGCCCGAGGACGAGAAGCGCATCCGCGGCTTCCAGTTCCTTAGCCAAAAGCCTATCTTGTTCGTCTTGAACCTGGGCGAGGAAGACGCCCCGCGGTTGCACCAGATCGAAGCCCAGTACCGCAGCGGCCCACTGGCGGGCAAACCTCAGACCGCCGTGACCGCCGTCTGCGGCAAAATCGAGGCCGAGCTGGCGGAATTGCCGCCCGAGGAGGCCGCCGATTACTTGGCCAGTTTCGGCCTGCAAGAGTCCGCCCTGGAGCGGCTGATCCAAGCCACCTACGCGCTGCTGGGTTTGATTTCCTTCCTGACCGCGGGCGAGACCGAAGTCCGCGCTTGGACCGTTCCGCGCGGGACCACGGCCTTGAAGGCAGCCGGAACGATCCACACCGACTTCGAAAAGAAATTCATCCGCGCCGAAGTGGTCCACTGGGACGACCTGGTGCGCTGCGGCGGCTACGCCGGCGTCCGCGAGAAAGGACTGCTGCGGCTTGAAGGCAAGGAGTACGTCGTCAAGGACGGCGACGTGCTGGTCATCCGCCACGGCTAACGGCCGCCTCCCACAGCGCGGCCAGGCTCATCAGCGTGCACAACGCCACAAACCAGTCGCCGTAACGCGTATAGAAGGTCGTCTCGGAAACATAGGAGTACGCCGCCGGCAAGGACGCTTCCCGGTCGGGGGGCAGACTTGCCGTAATCCGGCCCGCCGGATCGATCACCGCCGTGTAGCCGTTGTTGGTGGCGCGCAACAGCCATCGGCGGTTTTCCACCGCCCTCATGCGGGCGATCTTGAGATGCTGCTCCCGCGCGGCGCTCTGCCCGAAATACCCGTCGTTCGACAGATTGACCAACACCTCCGCGCCCCCGGCCGCGAAACGGCGCACCAGGTGCGGAAACACCGCCTCATAACAGATGAATGCCCCGACTTTGCGCTTCCCCGTCTCAAACACCACAACCCTTTTGCCGGCCGCGAAATCGCCCGTCTCCTGCGTGATCCGGTTCACAAACCCAAACCACCGCGGCACGAACTCGCCAAACGGCACCAGGTACATCTTGTCGTAGCGCCCCAACAACTCACCGCCCGGCCCCAGCAGGACCGCCGAGTTGAGCGGATCGCCCTCCGGTGTGTGCGCCACCACGCCCGCCAGCAGCGGCCTTTGGATCAGGTGGGCCAAACTCGCCAGATCCCGCCGAAAACCCGCATCGGCGTCGTAATGAAACGGCGCAGGGACTTCCGGCCAAATGGCCAAGTCCGGCAGGCGCTCATCCTTCCGGAGAATCGGTTGCAATGTAAGGTAACTCAGACGGTTTACGGCGCTATCCAGCGCTTCTCTCGTCCAACTCTGATCCTGAGGGATGTTGGGCTGCACCAGCACCGCCCGGGCCGTGCCCGGCGTCTGTTCCGGCAGCGCCGGCAAGATCGGAAGGACCGCCAGCGCCGCCAACCAGGCCAGCTCGCGCCGCCTGCGGCCCAGGAAAGCCACAGCCAAGGCCGCGCTGAGCATGGCGAACACGAACGACAGGCCATATACCCCCGTATAAGGCGCCAGGCGCAACGGAACCCCCATGCCGATGCCGGCATTGCCCAGCGCTTGCCACGCAAAACCCAGCGGGCCATGGGTCCGCTCGATCGCCACCCACAGCGCCGCCGCGGCCGGAATCGCCCACCAGCGCCGCATCAGCGGCCCAACCGCAGCCGCGAACACGGCCATATGCAGCGCCTTCGCCACGCTGAACAGAAGCACCGTCCCCCAGCTTCCCCAACGCCCCAGCCCGCCGTAAGTCTCCAGCACGTGCTGGATCCAGTAGCACGTCCCCAGCCAGTAAAGGATCCCCGCCGCTTCGCCCATCAAGAAACGGCGCAGCAGCGACCGCTCTCGCGCGCAGGCCACGAGCAGCGGCGCCAGCGCCACCGCCGCCAGCGGGGCCAGATCAAATCGGGGAAAACTCAGCACCAGCAGCGCCGCCGAAGCGGCGGCGAGAATCAGATTCAGCACGTCAGGCTCCTATGCTACTAATCCACAGATTCTTCTCTCCGCACGAAGATTTTCATGCCGCCACGGGAGCGCGTTGCCGGCGAGGCCCCAACCGCCGTCGCTGTTTGGTTGCGGCCCTCTCGCGTTTTGTTTTGTTTTCTCCGTGTCCTCTGTGCCCTCTGTGGTTTTCCTTCTCCGTGTCCTCCGTGGTTTG
>Ga0078972_1004863_pt1 | contig 35521 bp, 35 predicted proteins | sample YelNatPaOPGAMG01_FD_67568 | JGI IMG/M metagenome (GOLD analysis project Ga0078972, IMG submission 67568) | Hot spring thermophilic microbial communities from Obsidian Pool, Yellowstone National Park, USA - OP-RAMG-01 (SPADES assembly) (version 2) | ecosystem: Environmental > Aquatic > Thermal...
GTCCCTCCCCGCTCCAAGGGCTTGGCCCGCGGAGCCTCACCCCACCCTTGGCGCATTCTTCCCCCGGATCCAGTCCGGGGTCGAATGCCCCCAATCCCTTGGCAGGTGATTGTGCGGTTATACCGGCCATGAAGATCCATGGGGATTTGCACTGCCATTTCGCCTTCCATCGCGGGATTGGGGCCAACATCTGGTATTGACACTGGATTAATACCGCACTATGCTGTGGCTAACTCCGGTGCGCCGTGGGCGCCCAGAGGGAATCCGGTGTGAATCCGGAGCTGCCCCGCAGCGGTGAGCGGGAACGAAAGCCGCCAGAAGCACTGGCCCATCGAGGCTGGGAAGCGGCGGCCGGTAGGCGGGGATTCTCCCCTTGCCCGCAAGTCCGAAGACCTGCCGGAGTTCCGCGCCTAGGCGCGGACCAACGCCGAGCCTCCGCGGGGAGGTGAGGGGTCCATGGGTGCAAACCCTCTTTCAGAGGGCGGCCGCCCAATCCCCCTTCCAACTCAGCCGGAGGCCCGACAAAAGGCGGTAGGCGCGCATCGCATTTCGCGCGCGGCGGTAGGGCTGGGAACTGACGCAGAGGAGCTCTCTATGGCGACGGCGGGCGAAACACGGTTCATGGAAATGGTGTTCCCGGATCTTGTCAACCACTACGGCACTCTCTTTGGGGGTCACGCTCTCCGGCTGATGGACATGGCGGCCTTCGTGGCGGCATCCAGGTATACGCGCCAAACGGTGGTGACTGCGGCCATGGACCGGGTGGATTTTCATTCGCCCGTGCGCCAGGGGCAGCTCCTAGATGTAGAGGGATCGGTGACGGCCACGGGCAAAACCTCCGTGACCGTGGAGGTGACCCTGCACGCGGAGGACTTGCTCACGGGCGAACGGCGCCTGTGCACGCGCGGCAAATTCGTGCTGGTGGCGGTGGACGAAGGGGGCAACCCAGTCTCCCTCGCGCTCGATCCCACGAGCCCCGAGACCAGGCCATGAGCGCCTCGCCGGCATTCGTCCTCAAACGTACGGGGGTCCGCGTCCCCTTCGATGAAGAGAAAATCCTATCCGCTCTCAAAAGAGCGGGGGCCGCATCGGGCGAGTACGATGCGGCCGAGGCGGCCCTTCTCACCGCGCAGGTCGTGAAGGTTCTCTCCTATAAATACGCTTCCGGGCCGCCGCACATCGAGCAGATCCAGGATGTGGCCGAGCAGGCGCTCATCAGCGCCAATCACCTGCAGACGGCGCGTGCCTACATCGTTTACCGCGAACAGCACGCGAAGCTTCGGGAGGACCGGCGGACGGTCGTGGATGTGGCGGCCTCCATGAATGAGTATCTCGAACAGCAGGATTGGCGCGTGAACGCCAACGCCAATCAAGGGTACTCCTTGGGCGGTCTCATCCTGAACGTGTCCGGCAAGGTCGTGGCGAACTACTGGCTCAATCACGTTTACCCCCCAGAGGCGGGCGAAGCCCACAGGAACGCCGACTTCCATATCCACGACCTGGACATGCTCTCCGGTTATTGCGCGGGATGGTCCCTGAGAACCCTTCTGAGGGAGGGGCTCAACGGTGTTCCGGGCAAGGTGGAAGCTTCGCCTCCCCGCCACCTTTCGAGCGCCACCGGCCAAATCGTGAACTTTCTAGGCACCCTTCAGAATGAGTGGGCTGGAGCACAGGCCTTCTCCTCCTTCGACACCTACTTGGCGCCCTTCATTCGAAAGGACCGCCTCGCCTACCCCGAGGTCCGTCAGTGTATCCAGGAGCTGATCTACAACCTCAATGTGCCCTCGCGCTGGGGAACCCAGACGCCGTTCACGAACCTCACCTTCGACTGGACCTGTCCGGATGACCTGAAGAACCAGGTTCCCGTGATCGGCGGGGAGGAGATGCCATTCCGCTACGGCGATCTTCAAGCCGAAATGGACTTAATCAACCGCGCCTACATCGAGGTGATGACCGCTGGCGACGCCAAGGGGAGAGTCTTCACATTCCCCATTCCCACGTACAACATGACGCGAGACTTCCCGTGGGAGTCGGAAAACGCCGCCCTGCTCTTCGAAATGACCGCGAAGTACGGGCTTCCCTACTTTCAGAATTTCATCAAGTCGGACCTTTCACCCCACATGGTTCGATCCATGTGCTGCCGCCTTCAACTCGATTTGAGGGAACTCCTGAAGCGCGGGAACGGCCTGTTCGGCTCGGCCGAGCAGACGGGCTCCATCGGCGTGGTCACGATCAACTGCGCGCGCCTCGGGTACCTTTTCAAGGGCGACGAGGCGGGGCTCCTGCAAAGGCTGGACGGCCTCCTGGAATTGGGGAAGGGCTGCCTAGAGACGAAACGGAAGGTCATAGAACGCCACATAGAGGGCGGCCTCTACCCTTATACGAAGCGCTACTTGGGAACCCTCCGAAATCACTTCTCCACCCTGGGGGTCAACGGAGTGAACGAAATGATCCGCAATTTCACGGATGGTCGCGAAACGATTGCCACCGAGGCAGGGTACGCTCTTGCCGAACGACTACTCGATCATATCCGCATCAGGATGGTGCAGTTTCAGGAAGAGACGGGGCATCTCTTCAATCTCGAAGCCACTCCGGCGGAGGGGGCGACCTACCGCTTCGCCAGAGAGGACCGCAGGCGTTATCCTGGAATCCTTCAGGCCGGTACCCCCGACCGGCCTTACTACACCAATTCCACCCAACTCCCAGTGGGGTTCACCGACGATCCCTTCGAGGCGCTGGAGCGACAGGAGGGCCTCCAGCGCAAGTACACGGGCGGCACCGTGCTCCACCTGTATATGGCCGAACGCCTATCGAGCTGGAAGGCGTGCCGCGACCTCGTGCGCCGCTCATTGGAGAACTTCGCCATTCCCTATCTCACGGTGACCCCGACCTTCTCCATTTGCCCGAAGCACGGTTATTTGCCGGGGGAACACGCCTTCTGCCCCCGGTGTGATCAAGAGATTCTCTCCCGGAAAGCAGCCGAGGCGGCCAAGAGCGCTTCAGCGAACCGTTTAGGAGGATGCTCATGAAGAACGACGACGCTTCCACGAAAAAAGCCGGTGGAGACTTCCCGTTGAGCGATGCCGAACGCCAACCCTGCGAAATCTGGACCCGGGTGATGGGATACCACCGGCCGGTTTCCTCATTCAATCGCGGTAAAAAGGGGGAGTTCTATGAACGAAGACCTTTCACCGAAAACGCCGCGGCAGACCATAAGGCCCGTTCCCATCGCGGGGATGACGCCGCTCACATCCATTGATTACCCAGGAGCTCTCTCGGCGGTTCTCTTCTGCCAGGGATGCCCGTGGCGGTGTCCCTATTGCCACAATCCCCATCTCCTGGCCGAACGGGGAGAGAGCTCTCTCCCGTGGAACGAAGTCATGGCGTTTTTGCGCCGCCGGCGCGGCTTGCTCGACGCGGTGGTTTTCAGCGGGGGCGAACCCACCTTACACGAAGGGCTGGTGGAAGCGATGCGGCAGGTCAAGGCCATGGGCTACCGGGTAGGGCTCCATACGGCGGGCCCGTTCCCCCGCCGACTGGCGGAGGTCTTGCCGCTCCTGGACTGGGTAGGCATGGACAGGAAAGCCCCTTTCGACGGCTATGATGCCGTCACGCGGACACCCGGCTCCGGCTCTCTGGCCACGGACAGCCTGCGCTTGTTGCTGGAGAGCGGACTTCCGTACGAAATCCGCACGACGGTCGGTCACCGTTTTTTGACCGAGGAGGCCGTCATACGGATCGCAGAGGAGCTGGCCGCCTTAGGCGTCAGGCACTATGCACTCCAGGCCTGCCATCCAGCCGGCACCCCCATGGGGGTATGCGAGAGCACTCCACTCACCCCCTTGGCCGACAGGATGCAGAGGGAGTACTCCGGACGATTTGAGTCGCTCTCGTGCCGTTGAGGGAAAGCGTGAGACCGGGCACCACCTTCTAGCCGCCGCCCACGAATTGCACGATCTCCAGCCTGTCTCCCTCGGCCAGGCGGGTCTCCTCGTAGGCGGCCTTGGGAAGGATGGAGCCGTTTCGTTCGATGGCAACGCGCTCCCGAGGCAACTGCAGCCGCTGAAGAAGCGCCGCCACCGTGAGACCCTCTTCGAGGGTCATGGAGGAACCGTTCAGCGTGAGGGTCATCGCGGGCCTCTCTTGGTGACGAGGGTCTTGGTCTGGAAGCTGCCCTGCGCGTGGGTCACCTGGATCACGACCACCGCGTTGCCCTCCACGGGCGGGAGGAGAAAGGAGGCGTTGCACAGCCCGTCGGACCCCGTGCTTCCACGGTATAACTCCAAGCTGTGCCCATCGCTCGCCGCCAGGCGGACCGATACCGCCGCCCCCGGCAGGGGAGTCCGCGTGATGTCGGTCTGGACCTTCAGATGTACCCAACCCCGTTCGCCGGACACGTAGGGGGACTGGTCCAGGATTTCCGCCATCAGTTTCTCCCCCTCGCTCTCGCTCGTCAGGTACTCGAGGATGACCTCATCCAGGCTCTTCGAGGAGACGAGCCCCTGTCCGAAGGTCTCCACGGGCTCCTTGGAATACTTGCCCAGCTTGATATCCACGACGATGCGCCGGTGTTGCTGCTCGAGCAGGGCGGCCAGCTTGGCCTCCTCAAACCCCTGCTCCACCAGCTCTTTGTAGGAGGTCTTTTTGGAGGCGAGGATCTCTCCCCCGGCGTAGATGAGGGTCTCGATCACCGGATTGTCCAGCCCGCGGTCCTCGGTCTGGACGTGATAGACCTTGCCCTTGTGCACCACATCTTGGTTGAATCCGGTGATCATGGCAGCCAAGCATCCTTCACAAGCACTACGATACGCAAAGAGGCCCCCGCTTCTCAAGTTTTTCAGGCCAGCGGTTCGAGCCTTGCCGTGAAATGCCGGAGGAAGGGGGCCTCCTCCACGATGCGGAAACCCTTGCATCTGGACGCCTTCCGGACGATCTCCCCGGCCACGTCGGCCACGTACCCCAGGTGGTTGTCGGTGTAGACCCTCCTGGGCACGGCGAGCCGCACCAGCTCCAGGGCGGCGGGGAGGAACCGGCCGTCCTTCCCCGTCTTCCCGAACATGAGCGAGCCGATCTCCACACCGCGCACGCCGCCCTCCAAGTAAAGTTCTGCGGTCAGGCTCTGGGCGGGAAATGCATGGGCTGGAACGTGTGGCAGGATCCCGCGGGCGTCCAGGTAGACGGCGTGCCCCCCCGTGGGCTCCAGGATGGGCACGCCCTGGGCCTTGAGGGCCTCGCCGAACCGCGCGATCTGGCCGACCCTAGCCTCCAGGTAGTCCTCCTCCTGGACCTCCTCGAACCCCTGGGAGAGGGCCTCCAGATCCCTTCCGGCGAGGCCTCCGTAGGTGGGGAACCCCTCCTTGAGGATCAGCACCGACTTGAGCCGCGCGGCGAGCTCTCCATCCCGAAGCGCGAGGAAGCCCCCGATGTTCCCGAGGCCATCCTTCTTGGCGCTCATGGTGGCCCCGTCAGCGCAGGCGAACATGGCCGCCACGATCTCGCGGATGCTCATATGCGCGCATTCGGGCTCCCGCCGCTTGATGAAGTAGGCGTTCTCCGCGAAGCGGCAGCAGTCCAGGAAGAGCGGGACGCCGTACCGCCGGCAGAGCTCCCCCGTGGCCCGGATGTTGGCCAGGGAGACGGGCTGGCCTCCACCCGTGTTGTTCGTGATGGTGATCATGCACAGGGGGACGGACTTGCTCCCCTTCTCCTTCAAGAGGGTTTCGAGGCGGTCCAGGTCCATGTTCCCCTTGAAGGGGTAGTCGAGGTGAATGTCCCTGCCCTCGGGAATCACCAAGTCCACCGCCTCGGCTCCGAAGAACTCGATGTTGGCCCTCGTCGTGTCGAAATGGCTGTTGTTGGGGATGGTGAAGCCGGGCCGGGCGATCTGTGAGAAGAGCAGGTTCTCGGCGGCCCGGCCCTGGTGCGTGGGGAGCACGTGCTCCATCCCCGTGAATCCCCGCACCGCCTCGTAGAAACGGAACCAGGAACGGGCCTGGGCGTAAGACTCGTCGCCGCGCATGAGGGCCGACCACTGTTTGTCGCTCATGGCCCCCGTCCCCGAATCGGTCAGGAGGTCGATGAAGACATCCTCGGCCCGCACCATGAAGAGGTTGTAGCCGGCCTCCCTCAGGATGCGCTCGCGCTCCTCCCGTGGAGGCAGGCGGATCGCCTCCACCATCTTAATCCGGTACGGCTCGGGCCAATTTTTCATCGGATCCCCCAAACAGAATTCGTTTCAGGAACTGTCCGGTGGGCGACGATGGCACGTTCGCCACCTCTTCCGGCGTCCCGCTGGCGACCAGGCGGCCGCCCTCCTCCCCGCCTTCGGGGCCTAGTTCGAGCACCACGTCGGCGCTCTTGATCACGTCCAGATTATGCTCGATCACCACCACCGTGTTCCCCGCCTCCACCAGCCGCTGCAAAACGTTGAGCAGATGGCGCACGTCCTCGAAGTGGAGGCCCGTGGTGGGTTCGTCCAGCACGTAGAGCGTGTTCCCCGTGGCCCGCCGGCTGAGCTCGCGCGCCAGTTTGATGCGCTGGGCCTCGCCCCCCGAGAGGGTGGTGGCCTGTTGGCCCAGGTGCAGGTACCCCAGCCCCACATCGGCCAAGGTCTGGAGCTTCTTCTTGACCAAGGGGATCTTGTCGAAGAAGTCGAGGGCCTCGCTCACGGTCATGTCCAGCACTTCGGCGATGCTCTTTCCCTTGTACCGAACCTCCAGCGTCTCGCGGTTGTAACGCATGCCCTTGCAGGCATCACAGGTGACGTAGACATCCGGCAGAAAGTGCATCTCGATCTTGAGGACCCCGTCCCCCTGGCAAGCCTCGCACCGGCCGCCCTTGACGTTGAAGGAGAACCGGCCCGGCTTGTACCCCCGCGCGCGACCCTCGGGCACCTGCGCGAAGAGGTCGCGAATGGGCGTAAAGAGCCCGGTGTAGGTGGCTGGGTTGGACCTCGGCGTGCGCCCGATGGGTGACTGGTCGATCTCGATGACCTTGTCCACCCTCTCCCATCCTTCGATGGAGCGGTGGCTGCCGGGTACGTCTATGCTGTGGTAGATCCGCTGCATCAGCCCCTTGTAGAGGATATCGTGCACGAGGGTGGACTTTCCCGAACCCGAGACACCGGCCACCACCGTGAACACTCCGAGGGGAATGCCCACGTCGAGCTCCTTCAGGTTGTGCTCGCGGGCTCCGAGCACCTTGAGCCATGCGCTGGGTTTCCTTCTCGCTGCGGGTACGGGGATGCTCCTCCGGCCGGCGATGTAGGCCCCCGTTATGGATCTCGGTGCGCTGCAGAGAGCCTCGATCCCGCCCTCGGCTACCACCTCCCCCCCGTGGATCCCGGCGCCGGGACCCAAGTCCACCACGTGGTCCGCCGCGCGGATGGTCTCTTCGTCGTGCTCCACCACCACGACCGTGTTGCCCAGGTCGCGCATGGCCATGAGCGTGTCCAGCAGGCGTCTGTTGTCCCTCTGGTGCAGACCGATGGAAGGCTCGTCCAGGACGTAGAGCACCCCCGTCAACTGGCTGCCCACTTGCGTGGCGAGGCGGATCCGTTGGCTCTCTCCGCCCGAAAGGGTGGTGGCCGTCCGCGAGAGCGTCAGATAGCCAAGGCCCACGTTGTCCAGGAAAGAGAGCCGGCTGCGGATCTCCTTCAGCACCATCCTGGCGATCTCCTGGTCACGGGGCGACAGCTCCAGCTCAAACAGGGCCCTCCGCGCCTCTCGCACGGAGAGATCGGTGAGCGCCGCGATGGTGTACCCCCCCACCTTGACCGCGAGGGCTTCCGGTTTCAGCCGCCTCCCGCCGCAGGCGGGGCAGGGCGACGTGGACATGTAGGCTTCGATCTCCTCCCGCGAGGCGTCGGACTTGGTCTCCCGGTATCTCCGCAGGAGGTTGGGGATAACCCCTTCGAAGGCGTGCTCGAACTGGTAACGGTTTCGGTCGCGCTGCACGTCGTAGGCGATCTTGCGGCCGTTGCTGCCGTAAAGGATGACCTGGCGAGCCTCTTCGGGGAGCTTGCACCACGGACTTTTCAGGGAGAAGCCCATGTCCCTGCCCACCCCTTCGATCATCTCGCGATACCAGAAGCCGCCCTCCAGGGGCCAGGGTGCGAGCGCTCCTTGAGCGAGGGAGAGGTTAGGATTGGGCACGATTTTGGCCGGATCCAACTCCATCTTGACACCCAGCCCCGAACACTCGGCGCAGGCCCCGTGCGGGCTGTTGAAGGAGAAGAGCCGCGGCTCCAGCTCGGGAAGGGAGGTGCCGCAGGCGGGACAGGAGAGCCGCTCCGAGAAGAGCAGGTCGCTCTCGTCGGAGAGTTTGTGCACCACCACCAGTCCCTCCCCCTTCTGCAGGGCCAATTCCACCGATTCGGTCAGGCGTCCCTGCACCCCCGGCTTGACCACCAGCCGGTCCACCAGAATCTCGATGGTATGGGCGCGGTAGCGCTCCAGATCCAGGTCCTCCTGAAGGTCCAGCACCTTCCCGTCCACCCGGGCGCGGACGAAGCCTTCCTTGAGGAGCCCGGCCAGCAGCTTCCTGTACTCGCCCTTGCGCCCCCTGATCACCGGCGCCAGGACATAGATCCGCTCGCCCTCCGGAAGGGAGAGGATCTGGTCCACCATCTGCTGCACGGTCTGGCTCTCGATGGGCCGGCCGCACTGGGGGCAGAAGGGCTTGCCCACCCTGGCGAAAAGCACGCGGAGATAGTCGTAGATCTCCGTTACGGTCCCCACCGTCGAACGTGGATTGTGGGAGGTGGATCGCTGCTCGATGGAGATGGCCGGCGAGAGCCCCTCGATGGAATCCACGTCGGGCTTCTCCATAAGATCGAGGAACTGCCGCGCATAGGCGGAGAGGGACTCCACGTAGCGGCGCTGCCCCTCGGCGTAGAGCGTGTCGAAGGCCAGCGAGGATTTGCCGGATCCCGAAAGGCCCGTGATGACCACGAGCTTGTTTTTGGGAATGGTGACGTCCAGGTTCTTGAGGTTGTGTTCCCGGGCGCCCTTGATTCGGATCAGCTCCATGAACTCGCGCATCCTCCGAAACTTTCTTTCTATCACGAAGATGCGGCCCTGCCAAGACGGATGGGGTACCCTCCACACCCTTTGGCATGAACGGGCGCGAGCGCCGTCTTCTTCCAGGGGCCGGACCTGAAGGGCTGAGGGTGAAGGCGAAGAGGGGGGTCAGCGGATGAGGCGGATGCGGATGGAGCCGTTCACGGTCTCCACCCTCACCGTCTGCCCCCCGCCGTTGAGGTCACCGAACAGTTCGTGCTTGGTTTGGCTGAGTCCCGGGATCTCGGTCGAAACGACGCCGCTGACGTTCTCGGCGGAAAGGTGAAGCGCCGCATCGGGCGAGAGGGCAAGGGTGATGCTTCCATTGACCGTCTCTAGGCGGGTTTTCCCGGGGGAGTGCGAGAGGATCTGGCCCTCGATGTTCCCGTTGGTTGTCCTCACCTCCCCGGCGTTCTGGGCCTTGAAGCGAATGGTCCCGTTCACGGCGGCGGCGTCGATGCGGCTACAGGAGAGCGCGTTGACCTTGCCGTTGGTGGTCTCGCAATGGATGGCCGAAGCCGGGACATCCGCCGTGATGGCGCCGTTGACCGTGGTGAGCTTGGCCTCGGTTCCCTCGGGAACGGCCACGTCAAAGGTCACCTCCCCGCTGAAGCCAACCCCCGCCAAGAAGCCGGCGATCTTGGGGTAGCGCGTCTCCACGCTGATCCCCTTGCCGGTGTCGGTGACCTCCACCCCCAGCTTGACCAGCCCCTCCTTCGCCTCCTCCTGGCTGAGGGCCCGCACCCGCTTGAGAGCCACCAGGTGCACCTCCCCCGGTTTCCCCACGGTAAGGTTGATGGAGCCATTGATGTTGTCGAGGGTAAAGGTTCCCCCCGCCGGCATGGGGACGGTCTTCTCGATGCGCTCCTGTGCGGAAGAACCCAGGATCCGTTGGGCGCACCCAGCCAGCACGCACATGGCCGAGAGCACCGCTATTCCAACCGCTATCCGTCTCATGGGAGCACCTCCGCCATCCCCTCCGTTTCCTTGAACGGAAGAGCCTCCGCCAAGGTTTCATCCCTCCTGCGATTTACAGCGGCAGGTCGCCTTGGAGCCAGGAATGGCTTTGGGCTACACTGCGTTGGGAGACGAGGGCGCGGAGGTGGCCGTGCCCAACCCCATGGCCTTGGCCGCAGGCGTGACCGGGCCAAGCAAAGGTTGCAGGTGTTCCAGACCAGACCCTTTTCCTCCGTGGAGAAATGGCCCATGAAGAGCAGCGTGGTTCGAACCGTGACCCTCATCCTTCCTCTGGTTCTTGTCATCGCGGCGGCCTGCCAGAAGGCGCCCGCTCCCGCAGGGAGCGCCGCGGAAAACAAGCCAGCGCCGCAGGCCGCGCCCTCCGGCCAGGAGCAGGCGCCGCCGGCGGCACAGCCCGCCGCATCGCCCCTACAAGCGGAAATGCAGAAGGCCGTTATGACCTACATTCAGACCGTCCGCCACGTGAATACCGACAAGATGACGGTGACCGTCGGCGACATCAAGGTGGAGGGTGACAAGGCCACCTGCACGGTTTCTTACGGCCTCAAGGAGGGCCAAATGCCCCCCATGGTTTACCTCTACGACCTCTCCCGCCAAAATGGGAGCTGGACCGTCACCGCCTCTCGGCCCCAGGGAGGCGAGGGCCACGCCGGAGAAATGAATTCCGGAACCGCCCTACCGCCTGGTCATCCCCCCGTAGGGGAGACAACGCCCCCTATGGAACCCGCCCACCAGGCTCCCGCCGCGCCCGCCAAGTAACCGCCTTACAGGGCACCGGAGGGGAACCGGGTCATCCCCTCCGGTGCTTTGACGGTCCATTCGGAACCGTTCTGATCCCCCAAAAAGCTACGGGAAGAGATGTTCGATGGCCTCGGACAGGGTTGCCACCGGCGTAAGGGCCATTGGGCCCGATGCCGGCTCCAGGCGCCTGGCGTCGGAGGCCGGCAGCACGCAGCGCCGAAAGCCGAGCGCGGCCGCTTCGGCGATCCGGGGCTGGGGTGACCCGACGCCCCTCACCTCCCCCGCCAGCCCAACCTCGCCGAAGGCCGCCAGGTCCGACGATAGGGCCTCGCCGCGGTAGGCCGAAGCGACCGCGAGGCAGAGCGGCAGGTCCAGCGCAGGCTCCTCCACCTCCACGCCTCCCACCACGTTGACGAAGAGGTCCCGGTCTCCCAAAGTAATGTGCATCGAGCGTTCGAGGACCGCCGAGAGGAGTTGAACCCGGTTGCGATCCAGCCCCAGGCTCATCCTCTTCGCCAGGCCGAAGGCCGAGGGCGAGGTGAGCGCCTGGATCTCGAAGAGCAGCGGCCGGGTGCCCTGGAGGGAGACGCCGATGACGGAACCCGGAACGCCCACGGGGCGGTCCGCCAGTAGCGCCTCCGAGGGATTCTCCACGGCCTTCAGCCCCTCCGTCGTCATCTCCAGGAGCGCCATCTCGGAGGTGGCCCCGTAGCGGTTCTTGTGGGCCCGGAGCGCGCGCAGGTGCCGGTACCGTTCTCCCTCCAGGTAGAGGACCGTATCCACCATGTGCTCCAGGGCTTTGGGTCCGGCGATCATGCCCTCCTTCGTGATGTGTCCAACCAGCAGGACGGGCATGGCGCGCCGCTTGGCCGCATCAATGAATCTCGCCGAGCTCTCCCGAACCTGGGCGAGGGAGCCGGCCCCTCCCGACAGGCTCTCCACCGAGCTGGTTTGGATGGAATCCACCGCCAGGACCGCCGGCGCCAGCCGCTCCACCTCGGCGAGGACGGCTTCGACGGAGGTCTCCGCCATCAGGTGGAGCCGCGCACCGGAAATGCCAAGGCGGTGGGCTCGCCCAGCCACCTGAGCCAGCGACTCCTCACCGCTGGCGTACAGGACGGCCCCTTCTTTCGCCAGTTCGCCGAAGATCTGCAGGAGAAGGGTGGACTTGCCGACGCCGGGATCGCCGGCCAGGAGAATTACGCTCCCTGGGAAGAGGCCTCCGCCCACCACCCGGTCCAGGTCCAAAGAGCCCGTGCCGAGCCTCCGGCCTTCCTCGGGGCGGACCTCCGTGAGGGGAACGGCCTGCCCCTGGGGCTTGCTCCTCGCGGAGCGAACCGGCTCCGCGCTGGCCTCTTCTACCAGGCTGTTCCACTCGCCGCACCCGGGGCAACGCCCCAGCCACTTGGGGCTCTGCGTTCCGCAGGCCTGGCAGACGAAGACCGTAGCGCTTTTCATGGCCATGGCCGGGGATGCTTCCGGCCTTCCGCCTCAACCCTTTTTCGCCGCGGGGTAGAGCTCCCCCGCGATGATCACGGCCATCACGGCCCCTTTGAGCTTCACGCCCAGGAAGGGGCTGTTCTTGCTCAGCGATTTGATGTCGCCCGGGGCGAGACAGGTCTCCTTGCGGAGGGAGAAGATCGTGAGGTCGGCGTCGGCCCCCTCCTGGATCCTGCCCTTGCCCTCCAGCCCGAGGAGCCGGGCGGGCGCCGAGGAGAAGGCATCCACCATGCGCTTGAGGGAGACGCGGTCGGTGCGCACCAGCCGGTCCAGGGCCAGCGGCACCGCTGTCTGGAGGCCGATAATGCCGTTGGGAGCCCGGTCGAACTCCACCATCTTCTCTTCATAGGCGTGCGGTGCGTGGTCCGTGACGATGGCGTCGAGGGTCCCGTCGGCCAGCCCCTCGATGACTGCATCCACGTCGTCCTGCCCGCGAAGCGGCGGGTTCATCTTGGTGTTCGTGTCGAAGCCAATCACCGCCTCCTCGGTGAGGGAGAAGTGATGAGGCGTGGCCTCCGCCGTCACCGGCACCCGCCTCTTCTTGGCTGCCCGGATGGCTTCCACGGCGAGCCTGGTGGAGACGTGGGCGATGTGGACCCTCTGGCCCGTCAGGCGCGCGAGGGTGATGTCCCTTCGCACCGGGATGGACTCGGCCTCGGCCGGGATGCCGTGAAGCCCCAGGCGAACGGCCACGGGGCCCTCGTTCATGACGCCGTCGCCCACCAGTTCCAGGTCTTCGCAGTGGTCGATGACGAGCATGCCTAGGGAGCCCGCGTATTCCAGGGCTCGGCGCATGACGGCGGAGCTGGCCACGGGGTGGCCGTCGTCGGACACGGCCCGGACGCCCGCCTCCCTCATCTCGGCGTACGGGGCCAGCTCCTCGCCCTTGGACCCCTTGGTGACCGCGCCGATGGGATAGACGCGGACCGGGCTGCACGACCGGGCTTTGTCGAGGATGTACTGCGTCACCGACGCGTTGTCGTTCACGGGGTTGGTGTTGGGCATGCAGCACACAGCCGTGAACCCGCCCGCCAGAGCCGCCGCGAGGCCGCTCGCGATGGTCTCCTTGCGCTCGAATCCAGGCTCCCGGAGGTGCACGTGCATATCGATGAATCCGGGGGCCACCACCATGCCGGTGGCATCGAAGACCTCCGCTCCCTTTTCCGGAATCCTCTTCTCCACGCGCGCGATCCGGCCCCCATCGAGCAGGATGTCCAGCGTGTCGTCGGTGCCCGACTGCGGGTCGACCACGCGTCCGTTCTTAATGAGCCGTTTCATCTTCGCTCCCGCCCAGAAGAAGGTAGAGGACGGCCATGCGCACGGCCACTCCGTTCTCCACCTGGTCCAGGATCACCGAGTAGGGACCGTCCGCCACCTCCGAGGCCATTTCGACGCCCCGGTTGATGGGGCCGGGGTGCATGACGATCACCTGCTTGTCGGCCAGCCTCAGTCGCTCCTCGGTGAGCCCGAAGGTCTTGTAGTACTCCAGCAGGGAGGGGAAGAGCCCCTTGGTCTGCCGCTCCATCTGGATTCGGAGCATCATGACCACGTCCTTGCCCCTGAGCGCTTGCTCGAAGTCCGTCGTGACCGTAACGCCGAGACTCCCCATGTGCGGCGGCATAAAGGTCGCCGGCCCGCAGACCGTCACCTTGGCTCCCATCTTGCTTAGAAGGAAAACGTTGGAGCGCACCACCCTGGAGTGACTGATGTCGCCGCAGATGAGGACCTCCAGCCCCTTGAAATCGCCCTTCTTCTGCCGAATCGTCATGGCGTCCAGCAGAGCCTGCGTGGGGTGCTCGTGGGTGCCGTCGCCCGCGTTGACTAGGGCCGCCTTGGTGAAGGGGTGGATGAGCTGGCAGGTGCCGGGGCTCGCGTGGCGGATCACGTAGCAATCGGGTTGCATGCGCTCCAGGTTGAGGACCGTATCCACCAGCGTCTCCCCCTTCTGGAGGGAGGAGGTGCTGGCCGAAAAATTCAGCGTATCCGCCGAGAGGCGTTTCTCGGCGATCTCGAAGGAGGAGCGGGTGCGCGTGGAGTTTTCAAAGAAAAGGTTGACCACGAGCTTGCCCCGCAGAGCCGGGACCTTCTTCAGCGGCCTCCTGGAAACCTCCGACATCTTCTCCGCCGTGTCGAGGATGAGGGTGATGTCCTCGGCCGAGAGCTCCTCGATACCCATCAGATGCTTGTGCGCGAAACTCATGGGCGTTTCCCCTCCGAGCCCGCCCGCGCGGATGGTGCCGCGCTTTCCAGGATAAGGGCGTCCTCTCCGTCCGTCTCCTTGAGGAGCAGCTCCACGTGGTCCTCCCTGCGCGTGTTGAGAGAGAGCCCGACGTAGTCGGCCTGGATGGGCAATTCCCGGTGCCCCCGGTCCACCAGCACGGCGAGTTGGACCCGAGCCGGGCGGCCCAGGTCCACGAGGGCATCCAGAGCCGCCCGTACGGTCCTGCCCGTGAAGAGCACATCGTCCACGAGGACCACCGTTTTTCCGCTGATGTCGAAGTCCACCTGGGTGCCCCTGAGAACGGGCGCCGCTCCAACAGTCGAGAAATCGTCCCGATAGAGATTGATGTCCAGGCTTCCCACGGGAACCTTGGCTTTTTCAGCCTTCTCGATCAACCTCGCGATGCGCTGCGCCAGCGGGACACCCCGCCGGTGGATCCCGATCAACACCATTCCTTCGCACCCCTGGAGCCGCTCCGTGATCTCCAGAGCGAGGCGCCCGAGGGAACGCTGGATTCCCGCCGCATCGAACAGAGTCTTGCGCTTCATCGGCACTCCTCGAAAAGCAGGGCGCTGGACGCGGGAGTGACGAAAGCCGCAACCTTCCCGCCGCAACCGATGCCTGCCTCGCCCATCTACGGTCGTGAGGGAGCGACCCCGTGACCACGCCCCAAGCGCGGGCAGTGTAGCCCGGCAGTGATGCCCTGTCAACGCGGCGCAGGCCAAGGCCCAGGGCTGTTCCAGGCCCTCTTCCGGCCTCCTTGACTCGTGAAAAACGGCGGTGCTATTTTTTCGTCTCCGGTGACCGGTTCGCCGAAGGAAGCGTTTTGTAAGGAGTGGTCATGGCCAAGGGTACGGTGAAGTGGTTCGACGAGAAAAAGGGCTTCGGCTTCATCACCATGGACGGGGGCAAGGACGTCTTCGTCCACTACAGCGGGATCATCGGCAACGGGTTCCGGAAGCTGACCGAAGGGGACCGAGTCACCTTCGAGGTCAAGGAGGGCGGCAAGGGCCCCCAGGCCGATCAGGTGCAGTTGCTGCAGGAGTGACGCTGCTCCGCACTGGGAAGAGTTACGAGGCGGGAGGGGCCGGCTGCCCCTCCCGATTTTTGTTCTCAGGCTCCCCGATGGAATGGCCCTTTCTTCGGCGGTGCAGATGGCACACGGAGGGAAGGCCTTGTCTCCTGAAAGGGAAGGACTTCTCTTTCGCGCTCCGCAGGCGGAGCCAGCCCGAACGCTCCCTCTGCCCTTCGAGACCCTTTCCGCTCCGCGGGCAGGCCCGCGGAACCTTCCCCCCCCATCGCCTCCCCGGTCCGCTCTTTTGCTTGAGATTGGGCAGGACCCGCCGCTTCATCCCTCTCCCGATCATCGGGTGACCCTATGGCCTGCATCTGAAATCTCAAGTGGCCAGGCCTCGCCTGGGGAGAAAAGCGCTCCCATCTCTCCGTCGGTGCACCGAACAGCGGTGGAGGCCCCTCCTTGGATTCCCCCCCGACAGGAGCATGGAGATCCGAGACGGTCCTCGGCCGGGGGCAGGGCGCTCCAAGAACCGGTGAAGGCGGCGTCTTGGAGGCCCACATCCTGAAGTGAACTTTAAAGCCCCCTCCTCACGAATTTCCTTCTATTCCAATAGGTATTAAAAGATGTTGGCGCTGAGATTTCTCCGTTCCCGCGGGTGGGATCCCTGCACCGCCGCTCCCGTTTCAAAGCCAACGGTAAAGAAAAATGGCGCGCCCTCTCGCCCGAGTTCCTTGGAGTGATTGCCGCCCCTTCTGCGAAGATAGTCAAGGGGCCCTTTTGCCGCAAAGCTCCGCGCTTTTTTATAAAAGCTGCCGTAGATTAGAGCGCCTCCAGGGCTTGGCGGTGCATAGATGGCCTGCCCAGGCAGAGGATCGAGAATTCAGGCTCTCCCGAAGCCGCCCAACCAACGAAGCAGGGCAACGCGCCGGGGATTTTCGTAGACCGTCTGGATGTAATAGACGTTGGCAGCGCGCCTTGCCATTTGCACGAAGGCGGGATAGGGGTGCACGGTCTGCGAGATATCCATGACCTTGAGCCCCAACCTCACCCCCAGCACGAGTTCTTGAAGCAGATCCCCCGCGTGAGCCCCCACCATGTGAGCCCCCAGCAACCGGCCCCGGCGGTCCGTGATCACCTTGGCCACACCGCCCGGCTCGTTTTCGATGACGGCGCGGTCCAGGTGATCGAAGTTGTAACGGAGGACCAAGTGCTGGATACCCCGCTCCTCGGCCTCGGCCTCCGTCAGTCCGCAGTGGGCCACCTCGGGATCCGTGAAGGTAACCCACGCCACGGCCCGGAAGTGCATGCGCTCCAGCATGAAGGGCAGAAGGCGGCTGCGGATGATGTTTTTGACGCACACTCCGGCCTCGTGCTCGGCCATATGGGTGAACTGGTAGAGGCCGTTGCAGTCGCCGATGGCCCACACTCCCCTCCTCGTTGTCTGCATGGCGTTGTCCACGGTGATCCCGTGCCGGTCGAAGGCGACCTCGGCCCTCTCCAGTTCGAGTCCCTCCACGTTGGGGGCGCGGCCCGTGGCCACCAGGATCTCCTCTGCTTCGACGGTCTCCTCCCGGCCGTCCTTACCCTGGAGAACGAGGGCCTTCCCCGCCGCCGTCCTTGCCGCACGGACAGCCCTGCGCTCTCCGAGAAAGCGGGCCCCCTCCTTCAGCAGGATGTTCAGAAGGAACCGGCCGGCCTCCGGCTCTTCGCGGGGCAGGAGGCAAGCGTTGGACTCCACCACCGTCACGGACACACCCATCCGCTGAAACATCTGGGCGAATTCGGTGCCGATGGGGCCCCCTCCCAGAATGATGATGGACCGAGGAAGGGTTTCGATTTGAAGGGCCGAACGGCTGTCCAGAAATCCGGTTTCCGCCAACCCCTCGATGGGAGGCGCGACCGCGTGGGCCCCCGTGGCGATCACCACGTGGCGCGCGGACAACTGCCGTCCCTCCACCTCGATCCGGTCAGGGCTCAGGAACCGGGGCTGTCCGAAGAGAACCTCGACGCCCTGGCTGCGGAGAAATTCCTGCGTGTCCTGGTGGGTCAGCGTGTCCTGGACCTGGGCCACGTAGCGCCGCGCGGCCGCGAAGTCGAACCGGACAGGCCCCACGTCGATCCCCACTCGTGCGACCGACCGCACCTCGCTGAGCATGCGGGCGACGTGCAGGTAACTCTTGCTGGGCACGCATCCCCACGTGATGCAGTCGCCGCCCAGGGCCTCCTTCTCCACGAGGGCGACCCGTGCGCCGAGCCTGCCCAGCCCCCTGGCCGCAGCCAACCCCGCCGCCCCTGCCCCCAGGATGACCGCGTCGTATTGCGTCATGGCGCCTCCGCTCCTGTCTTTCACGATCTTATGCTGCCGCGGCCCCGACCTCCATTCCCTCGGCGGCCGACGCTTGGGCAACACCCACGCTTTGTGCGGCTATTCCCTCTCGGCGGCCGCCCGTTCATCCTCTGAATCCCGGTCGAAGTGGGGAAGCTCATCGGGAATGGGAATGGAGATTTCGACGAACCCGGCAAACTCCCCATTCCGGTACCACGGCAACTGATGGATGATCTTGCGGCGCCCGTTCTTGCGGATGGTGTAGTGGTTAGGCTCTCGCGCCTCATACAGCCGCGCGGTTTTGGCGCGCGCGGGCTCGGGATGACAATCCAGGACCTGGCTGCCGAGCAACGCCGCCCCTCCATCTCGCGCGAAAGTCTCCAACGAGTAGGCGTTCATCTCCACGATCACCCCATGGGCATCGGTCACGGTGATGGCCGCCGGACATTCCATAGCCCATTCCCCTATTTGGTGCTTCGTGACCGCCTCCGCTCAAGTTCATATTGTAACCCCTGGCCTCGCCCCCGGCTCATCCGGACCATCAAGGCCGGCGATGAGGAACCCCTTACTCCCATCCGTGGCCGATCTGAGCGCCGTGGCGCCCCGATCGCGGTTTGCCCCAAAAAGGGGCTTCCTCCCCCGTCCACCGTGGCCCTGGAGGACGACCGTGCCCCCGTGTGCTCGAATGGGGCCAGGCCGGTCCGTCGCCGCTGGCGCACCCGTGGAGGGTGGGGGGACGGTTCGCATCCGATTGAGGCTGGGTCTGGCGCCACAAGGGCGGCTGAGGGACTGCGGACGGAGCGCGGCCACGCTGGCGTGGACGCGCCCGTCGAAGGTCTCCAGCGCCGCGTCCAAGGCGCGGCCCAGCTCCAGCCGTGGTTCGGAGCCGGCAGGGCAGTTTATTTTGGACTGGCATGGACTGAAGGGTACAATGCCTCTCACAGTGCCGAGGCCTTAGCCACGCACGGTGCTTCGCTGAACGGCACGGGAGAAAGGCATCCATCATGCGCCCCCAGGGCCGCATTCAGGCGGTTCTCTTCGACCTAGACGGCACTCTCCTCGATTCCCTGAAGGATCTGGCCGACTCCGTGAACGTGGTCCTGCGGCGGAGGGGACTTCCCGTGCACCCAGAGGAGGCCTATAGGAGTTTCGTCGGCGAAGGGATGGAGCGCCTGGTTCAGCGCGCGCTCCCCGAGGAAAGCCGAAGCGGAGCCCTTCTGCAGGAGTGCGTTGCTGACCTACGGGAGGAGTACGCGCGGCGCTGGGACCGCACCACGCGACCCTACCCTGGGATCCCCGACCTCCTGGATGCTCTCGTGGCGCGATCCCTACCCATCGCCGTGCTCTCGAACAAGCCTCATGAGTTTACCCGCGCCTGCGTGGCCCGCCTTCTTCCTCGCTGGAACTTTTCCGCCGTTCTCGGTGCCGGGGAGGAGGTTCCCCACAAGCCGGACCCTGCGGGGGCCGTCGCCATCGCCTCTCGCCTGGCAGTGCCCCGTGAGGCGGTTCTCTTCCTGGGTGACGGTCCCACGGACGTCCTGGCTGCCATCGCCGCGGGGATGATCCCCGTGGGGGCCCTCTGGGGATTTCGATCCGAGGCCGAACTCCGGGCGGCGGGCGCCCGCTTGCTGTTGCACCACCCCCTGGAGTTGTTGCCGCTGCTTTGACGGCGGAAATGCCCCTCCCCCCCCCGACGGCCGCGGCTTCTCGCCCTCCCCTTACAACAAAGCCCCGGGCATCTCCACCCGGGGCTCCCCTCTCATCGCTTTGGCGGGGCCGACGGGGCTCGAACCACGCTCCCGTCGCTCTCGCTCCCAGAGGAGGGGCTCAGCCGCCCCTCCTCTGCGCTCCCCCGGCCTCCGCCGGGGTCGCTGCTCCTCCCTGCCCTCGCGCGGGACGCCCTTCCCGCGGGGGGCCTCCCCGCCCCCCGCTCCCCCCCGACGGCCGCGGCTTCTCGCCCTCCCCTTACAACAAAGCCCCGGGCATCTCCACCCGGGGCTCCCCTCTCATCGCTTTGGCGGGGCCGACGGGGCTCGAACCACGCTCCCGTCGCTCTCGCTCCCAGAGGAGGGGCTCAGCCGCCCCTCCTCTGCGCTCCCCCGGCCTCCGCCGGGGTCGCTGCTCCTCCCTGCCCTCGCGCGGGACGCCCTTCCCGCGGGGGGCCTCCCCGCCCCCCGCTCCCCCCCGACGGCCGCGGCTTCTCGCCCTCCCCTTACAACAAAGCCCCGGGCATCTCCACCCGGGGCTCCCCTCTCATCGCTTTGGCGGGGCCGACGGGGCTCGAACCCGCGACCTCCGACGTGACAGGCCGGCGCTCTAACCAAACTGAGCTACGACCCCGCCCATGTCCATGCATTGTACATGAACGGGGCCGCGAGTCAAGCCGATGGCGCCACCGCGAAGAACCGCCGGCCCTACAGCGCCTCCACCGCCATCGCCACACCGTTGCCGCCACCGAGTCGCGCCCGTGGGCGCTCCCCGAGGCGGGGCTCAGCCGCCCCTCCTCGGCGCGGCCCCGGCTTGCGCCGGGCCCGCTGCTCCTCCCTGCCCTCACGCGGGACGCCCTTTGGGCGGGGGGCCTCCACGCCCCCCGCTCCCCCTCGTCCCTCGGTGGCGCGGTGATCTCCTTCGTCCGGGGAGAGCCGCCGGCCCTACAGCGCCTCCACCGCCATCGCCACACCGTTGCCGCCACCGAGTCGCGCCCGTGGGCGCTCCCCGAGGCGGGGCTCAGCCGCCCCTCCTCGGCGCGGCCCCGGCTTGCGCCGGGCCCGCTGCTCCTCCCTGCCCTCACGCGGGACGCCCTTTGGGCGGGGGGCCTCCACGCCCCCCGCTCCCCCTCGTCCCTCGGTGGCGCGGTGATCTCCTTCGTCCGGGGAGAGCCGCCGGCCCTACAGCGCCTCCACCGCCATCGCCACACCGTTGCCGCCACCGAGGCAGAGGGAGACGATGCCGCGCTTGGCGCGCCGGTCCTTCATGGCATACAGCAGGGTGAGCAGGCAACGGGTACCGGAAGCCCCGATAGGATGGCCCAGCGCCACGGCCCCGCCGTGCACGTTGACCTTCTCCGCGGGAAGATCCAGCACACGGAGCAGCGCGCAGGACTGGGCGGCGAAGGCCTCGTTGAGCTCGAAGAGGTCCACCGTCTTGAGGTCCCAGCCCGCCTTGGCGGCGGCGGCGCGCACGGCCGGCTCGGGGGTCATCATGACCCACTTGGGTTCGAGCCCCGAGGTGGCGTAGGCGACGATCCGGGCCAGAGGGGCCACCCCCTTCGATTCGGCAAACTCGCGGGTACACACCACAACCGCCGCGCCGGCGTCGCTGATCTGGCTGGCGTTTCCCGCCGTGACAACACCCTCTTTTGTAAAGGCGGGCTTGAGTTTGGCGAGGGCTTCGGCGTTTACGTCGGCTCGGATACCCTCGTCCGACCTAAAGAGAACGGGATCTCCCTTCTTCGCGGGGATGGCCACGGGGACCGTCTCGGCATCGAACTTCCCCGTGCTCCAAGCGGCCGCGGCCCGTCGGTGGCTCTCCACGGAGTAGGCGTCCATGGCCTCGCGGGAGACGCTGTACTCCTTGGCCACCAGCTCGGCGGTCATCCCCATGTGCTGCCCGTCGTAGGCATCGGTGAGGCCGTCGGCCACCATCACGTCGGTCACCTCGCCGTGGCCCAGCCGAAGGCCCATACGGGCTTTTCGCAAGAGGTACGGGGCATTGGTCATGGACTCCATACCGCCCGCCAGGAGCACCTTGGCATCCCCGGCCTTGATGGCCTGCGCCGCGAGCATCACCGCCTTGAGCCCGGAGCCGCAGACCTTGTTGGCCGTGAAGGCCGCCACGGAGACGGGGAGCCCCGCCTTGAGCGCCGCCTGCCGGGCTGGATTCTGCCCCACCCCCGCCTGCAGCACGTTGCCCATGATCACCTCGTCCACCTCTTGTGGTTGCACCTTGCCCCGGGCCATGGCCTCCTTGAGGGCGAAGGCGCCGAGCTCGGGGGCTGTGAAGGGGGAGAGGGAACCCACGAACTTTCCGATACCCGTTCGGGCGCCAGACAGAATAACGACTTCAGACATCTCGGCCTCCTGAATCGTGAGTTAGAACAGCGCCTCCGTCCGGGCCGGCCCCAGCGTCACCAAGGCGTCGCCGGCATGGATGCGGGTGCTCCCCTCGGGGTTGAAGGTGATGGTGCCATCGCCGTGTTTGACGGCCACCACGAGAATGCGGTGCTTCTGCAGGAGCCCGGATTCCAGCAGGGACTTCTCCGCCAGGGGGCTTCGCTCGCCGATGGCGATCTCCTCCATCTGCAGCTCGACGTTTCGCCGGCCTGTGACCATTTCCAGGCATTCCATCACGTTCGGGTTGAGGATCATGCGGGCGATCCGCTTTCCGCCCTCCCGGTGGGGGCTGATGACGTGGTGCGCCCCGGCGGCCATGAGGCGGCGCTCCGCGCCGAGGGTATTGGCCCGGGCGATGATGGTCAGCGAAGGGTTGATCTCCTTGGCGGTGAGGATGATGTACAGATTGTCGGCGTCGGTGGGCATGAGGGCGATGAGCCCCTTGGCGCGCTCCACGCCGGCCTGCCTGAGGAGGCTCTCCTCCCGCGCATCACCCTGCAGCGCTAGAACACCCGCCCCGGCGAGCGCCTCCACCTCCTCAGCCCGGCTCTCCAGAACCACGAGCGGAACCTTTTTCTGGCCCAGCTCCGAGGCCACCACCGAGCCAATGCGGCCGTGGCCGCACACCACGTAATGATCCGCGAGTTGATCTATTTTGTGGTGCAAGCGGCGCCCCTCCAAAATCTCCAGGAACCCGCGTTCAACGATCATCGAGAAAAGCCGCGACAGGTAAATGGAGAAGGTCGCGACGCCCACGACGATCAATCCGATGGTGAAGAGTTTACCGGCATCATTCAGCGGGATCAACGTCCCGTAACCGACGGTGGAGAGCGTGATGACCGTGAGAAAGAGAGCATCAATGGGGGAGAGGTGTTCGATGGCCATAAAGCCCAGCGTTCCTCCCGCCACCAGAAGGAGAAGACTGCCGAGAAGGAGAAGGACCTGGATCCTGAATCGCTTCACTCTTCCTCCTCGAGGCCTGCCGCCGCCCTCGTCAGGCCGAGTCACACAGGCGGGCCGGGTACCCCAGGAGTTCGCGCGCTGCCTCCAGGACCCTGGCCTGGACCACATCCAGGGGGGCCCGTACGCAGAAGCCCGCCGCCAGCGGGTGGCCTCCGCCCCCGAAACGCCTTGCGAGGGTGTTGACCTGGAGCTTCCCTTTGCTTCGGGCGGAGACGTTCACGCAGCAGGGCTCCAGCTCGACAAAGAGCAGGGCCAGTTCCACGCCTCCGATGGAGAGGGGAATGTTCACCACCGTGGGGATCTCCATGGGGTCAATGCCGTAACGCTGAAGCGTGTCTCTGGAAACCTCCGAATAGGCGATCTCCCCCGAGCCGTCCAGGCGCAGTTTCTGAATCACGTCCCCCTCCAGCTTGACTTCGGCCAGGCGCCGCTGCCAGTTGAGGTTCAGGTGGACGCGGTAGGGCTCGGCCCCAGCCGCCACCAACTCGGAGGCGATTCGGAAAGTTCTCGGCGTGCACCGCTCGTAGGCGAAGGAGCCCGTGTCCACGCTGATGGAGGTGTAGAGAGGATTGGCCACTTTAGCGTCCAGGGGGATGCCGGCCACCTTCAGGAGCTCGAAAAGCAGCTCCCCGGTGGAGCCCACGGTGATGTCCGAGAGGAGATAGTCGAAGGCCGGATCGGATTCGGTGTGGTGGTCCAGGCAGATCTTGACCGCCCGGCTCCTCTTGAAGGCCTCTTCCATACGGCCCAGCCGGTAGGTCAAGGCCACGTCCAGCACGACCAGCGTGTCCGCCTCTTCGAGGTAGGCTTCATCGCGATTGGGATCGTACAGGAGGATCTCGCCCTCCTCGGCAAGGAACTGGAGCCCTCGGGGCACCACGGTGTCGTTGATGACCCGAACCCTTTTCCCCAGGCCCCGCAACGCCCGGAGGAGAGCCAGCTCGCTGCCTATTCCGTCGCCGTCGCTCTTGACGTGGGTGGTCAGGCAAAGGGTCCTGGCCTCGAGCAGCGCCTTGGCAACGGGCTCGAAATCCGCCTTCGTGAGATTCACGGCTCTTTCACCTTCACCATCCGGTAGATTTCGCGGCGAGGAACCCTTCGCTCCTTGGCCACCCGGCGCAGGGCCTCCTTCTCCTCCACGCCCTCCGAAATGAGGCGCGCCACGCGTTCGGCCACCTCCTCCCGGGACGCCTCCTCACGCGGCACGGCTCCGCTCGGCGGGCCGAAGATCACCACGAGCTCGCCCCGCTCGGGAACGGCGGCGGCATCCGTTACCACCGCTACGGACTCGAACCGCTTGGTGAGTTCCCGTTCGACCACGCATTCCCGGCCGGGGAGAAGCGTCAGGGCATCGGCCAGTAGCGCCCGGATGCGGTGCGGGGCTTCGTAAAAAACGAGGGTGGCGGGGTCCGTCCTCAGCGACCGCAGCAGTCGTTGCCGCTCCGTCTTCCGCCTGGGAGGAAAGCCGAGAAAGAGGACACGGGTCGTGGGCAGGCCGCATACCGACAGGCCAGCGGACAGCGCCGACGGCCCCGGCACGGCGATCACCGGGATGCCCTGGGCCCGGCAGGCCCTCACGAGGAGATAACCCGGATCGGAGATGCAGGGGGTACCCGCGTCCGTGACGAGGGCCATGTTCCTGCCCTCGCTGAGTTCCTGGACCACCTGCGCGGCCCGCTCCTCCTCGTTGCCCGCGAAGTGGGAGCGCAGAGGCTTCTGGATACCGAACCGCTGAGTGAGCTTGCGCGTCACCCGGGTGTCCTCGCAGAGGATGCAGTCCACCTTTTTCAGGACCTCCACCGCCCGGAAGGTGATGTCACCCATGTTGCCGATTGGAGTGGCCACCACGTACAACGCACCCATGCGCGCACCGCCCCCCACGGGAGGGCGGATTATAGCACATCGTCCACGGGGAAAAGGAAAGGGCCGGGTGGTCCCGGCCCTCGGTGCCGCGCGGCGGAATGTGGGTTCTAGTTTTTGGACCAGGGGATGGTGAAGGGGATTTCGATGTGGGTCTTGCTCCCCGGGTCGTCGTAGATGAAGGTGTACTTCCCGGGATCCTTGCCGGCCGGGTTGGCGAAGTAGAGCAGCGTCCAGAAAAAGGTGTGGTTGGGAAGCTCCACGTGATCGTAGAGCACCCCCGGCCGGCCGGCGGGATTGGGGAAGAAGGCGACGTGGCGAATGGGTTGGCAGGAGAGATAGATCATCCTGGCATAGTCGGGCATGGTGCGCAGGTAGGCATAGTCGTTGGAAACTAGGGCGGGGCCGTAATTCTGGGTCACCGCCTCGGTGGTGGCCAGGGGATGGGAATTACCCTTGGGATCCACGAGCGTGAAAGAGCCCCGCTCGGCGTGGAGGGTCTTGTTCTCAGTGCTGCCCAGCCAGATGAGCAAGGGGATGTATTGTTTTCCGCCCCGATAGCGGGCGACGTCCATGTCCACCACGAGGGAGACACCTCCCTGCCGGCCCACGTAGCCGTAGGTCGAGAGCTTCTTGACGTTCTCCTTGGCCGCCAGGGCGCCCACGGCCAGCAGTCCCATGGCCAGCGCGGCAAACCAAAGCTTGGCTCTGAACATTCCAGCACCTCCTTTTCGACTCATTTGCCTTTGCAAACTTCATGCCGTAACAACGCCCAATCCCCTTCTCCCGCAGGGGCGAAGCCCACGTCTCCGTCCTCGGCCATCGTTGCCCGGGGAGCTGGCCAGTTGTCCGCGAAGGAGGACGGATTCCGCCTTTCGCCCTTGCAGTGATAATGTAGGCGGCCCGACCGCTCCCAGCAACGCCTCCGCGCAGGTGCGGGCCCCATGAGCGCGAAAGCGGCCCCCATTCGGGCGGCAACCGGCAGGACCGCACAGAGGGCGGCTTGGTCACCGGCCAGCGCGAGGCACACCTGCTTTGCCGTTAGCCCGTCGAGGTTTGATCCGCCGGTTTCGATCTGCTATGGTCGAGACGGATGAGCCGCGATGAGGAGACCATGAATTCTCCGGCACTCGATGGGCCGAAGACCTACAGCATCGGCTACGTGGCTGAAACCACGGGCCTCCCGGTGAGCACCATCCGCTTTTACGAGCGCGAGTTCAAACACTACCTGGAGATTCCCAAAACCCCCGGCGGGCACAGGCGGTTCCGGCAGGAGGACATGGAGAAGCTCAAGCACATTCACGCTTTGGTGCACGAGCAGGGACGGCCTCTCAAGGAGGTCAGGGAGGTCCTCGTCTCCACGAGCGATCCCGTACTGCTGCGCAGGGACGTGGATCTTCTGCTCGAGGTCTTCGAGAATCTCGTGCAGGAGAATTTCAAGCTCAAGCAGGCGGTGGCGGCGCTCTCGAGCCGGGTGCTGGCCCTCGAAGAGGAGCGCAAACGCAAACGATTCAAGCTCTTTTGATGTCGCGGGCCCTACCGATCTTCCTGCTTGGGAGCCAGCCTGATCCTCACGATCCAACCGTCTCCCGTACGCTGGAGCCCATCGGAACCCACGGTGAGATCGCCGACAAAGGCCTCGCCGCCCCCGGCCTCCTTGACCGTCACCCGCAAGCCCAGCGAATCCAGACCCTGCAGAGCCTTGGGCGGAACCTCCAGGACCGGCTCCGCCGGCGCGTGCTGAAGAGAGGCCCGGCGCAGGTCGTCCAATTGCGGGGTAAGATCCTTCACCTTCGGGCGGGCAGCGGAGAGGATAGGACCGAGCAGGCTCTCGCGAATCCTGTCCAGCTCGGAGGCCACGCGGAGACTGGTGGTGGTGACCGTCTTCAGTTTGGGGGCGCGCCGGGCCAACTCCTTGTCGCTGGCCGCGGTGACCAGGGTGGCGAACTCCACCTCCACCGCGGAGGGTAAAGGCGGCGGAGGAGGAGGTGGCGGGGCGGCGGTCACCGGAGATGCCTCGGCGGGACGACTCAACTCAGGAGCAGCGGCCGGGGGGGGCGCTGCCGGCTGGGCCACCGTTTCGGCGGGGCGGGCCAGCTTGCCTTTAAGCGCGTGAAGGGTGAGGCGGCTGATGCCCTTGAGCGTATCGAAGACCCCCATCCCATTGACGGCACTGGCATTGAAGTAACTCCAGTCGCACCAGTTGAGATCCCGGTTCAACTCCTCGACGGTAAGAAGGTTGGGAAGGTCCCGCTTGTTGAACTGGAGCACCAGCGGAACGTCGGCGAGGTTGACCCCCATGTCTTGGAGGTTCTTCTCCAGGTCCTTCAGGCTTTCGATGTTGGCTTCCCGCATGGGACGCTGGGAGTCGGCTACGAAGACCACCCCGTCCACGCCCTTGAGCACCATCCGCCGGGTCTCGCCGTAGAATACCTGCCCCGGAACGGTGTAGAGCTGGAACCGCGTCTTGAAGCCCGCGATGACCCCCACCTCCAGAGGCAGAAGGTCGAAAAAGAGGGTGCGGTCCGACTCAGTCTCCAGGGAGACCATCTCGCCCCGCGACTTGGGCGACGTTTTGTTGTAGATGTACTGAAGGTTGGTGGTCTTTCCGCAGAGGCCCGCGCCGTAGTAAACCACCTTGGCGGCCATCTGCATTGTTGCGTAATTGAAAAAGGCCATCCTTTTCCCCCAGCCTAGCTACTGTGCCACCCGGTGATGAGCTTTTCAAGGGCGTCATGGGCCTCTCTGCGCTCGGGATGGCGCAGGCGGGCCAGCCCCAAGACTCCCAACGCCATGGCGCGGTAACGCTCCCGGCACTCCGGCCAGCGCTTGAGCGCCTGCAGGTGCTTTTTGACGGTTTCGAGGTCGCCGCGTTCTACCGGGCCCGTCAGCGCCGAAACCGGTCCGCCCGAGTAGAAGTTCTTCACGGTTCCCTCGACCAGAGCCTGAAAGGCCGGCCAGGCCAAGGAGGCGTCTGCCCCGGCCCTGCGGAGCAGCTCTTGGCTGTCGGCCAGGAGCGCGACGAGGTGGTTGGAAGCCACCACTGCGGCCGCGTGGTAGAGCGTCTTTCCCCGGGGGGAGAGGATGAAATAGCGCCCCGAGAGAGCCAGCGCGATGGCTCTCATGACCTCCAGAGCCGCGGGACGCCCCTCGATGGCGAAGGTGGCCTCCTTCAAGCGCTTGGCCCCCGTGAGCGGATCGGGAAGGGCCATGATCGGATGGATGGACCCCACGCTGGCGCCCCGAAGACGGCAGGCCTCCAAGACCCTGGCGGGGAGGGCTCCGCTCAGGTGAAGGATCACGCGGCCCTTCAGGTTCGGGTCCTGCCGGGCCACGCTGGACTCCACCTCCGGCAGGGCCCCTTCGGGGACCCCCAGGATCAGGGTCGCCCCCGCGGGGATCTCTCCGAAAGAGGGCAGCGGGGGACAGGCGAGCCAGTCTGCTCCCGCACGAGCCGAGGCGGAGGTACGGGAGGCGCACCCCACGACCTCCCAGCCGGCCCCCATCAGGGCGAGCGAGAGGGAAAGACCGGCCTTACCGCATCCGATCAGCGCTATCTTCTTATTATCCATGGCGCCGGAACTCCTCGATGATCGCCTCGAATTCTTCGGGCAGGGGAGAGGTCACGGTCACCCTCCCGGCCGCCGGACTCACGAAGGCCAGCGAGTGCGCGTGCAGAAAGAACCTCCCCGCCGCCCGCACGCGGGACCGCAGGAGAGAGGAGGGCAAGCCGTTTTCCGGGTGCCCCCCGTAGAGGGCGTCACCTACCACCGGGTGGCGGAGCGAAGCGAGGTGAACTCGGATCTGATGGGTCCGCCCCGTGAAGGGCCTGGCTTCCACCAGGCTCACGTGGGGAAGCACCTCCAGCGTCCGGAAGGAGGTCCTCGCGGGGCGGCCGTCCGAGACCACGGCCATGCGTTTCCGGTTTCGCGGGTCCCTTCCGATGGGCGCATCCACCTCCGAGGGGTCCCGCTCCAGGGCCCCCCAAACCAGAGCCCAATAGGTCTTCTCTATCTGCCGGTCCTTGAATTGGGCGGCCAGATCGGCGTGCGCCGCGTCGTTCTTCGCCAGGAGAAGGACCCCCGAGGTCTCCTTGTCCAGGCGGTGCAGGATTCCCGGGCGCGAAGGGCCGAACCCGGCGGCCATGCCGATGGCCTTTCCCACGAGAACATTCACCAGCGTGTCGTGGGCGTGCCCCTTGGCGGGGTGGGTCACCAGCCCCGCGGGTTTCTCCACGGCAAGACAGGCTTCATCCTCGTAGAGGACGGTCAGCGGATGCTCCATCGGCACCAAGCCGCTCGGTTCCGGCTCGGGGAGGTTCACCACCACCTTCTGTCCGCTCCTCCCCGGGTTCGAAGGCTTGACGGGAATCCCGTCCAGGAGAACCCGCCCCTCGCCCATGAGACGGTGGATGGCCGACCGGGTCAACCCCCTCTCCGCCAGGAGGGTCGCCAGGAGGTGATCGATCCGCCTGGCCCCCTCGGGCAGCACGATCTCCAATCGAGGCACGTCAGGCCCCCGGTCCCGCCGTCCGCGGCCGCCGCCAGAGGTAGGTGCCCACGGCCGCCAGGAAGACGAAGAGCGCCACGATTTGCGAGAGGGAGACCGCCCCGCCAAAGTAGAGACCGCGAACGGCGTCGCCCCTCAGGAACTCCAGGAGCCCGCGGGCCACGGCGTAGAGCGCGGCATAGGCTAGAAAGACCTGCCCGGAGAATCGCCGCCTCTTGAACAGAAACCACAGGAACCCGAAGATCGCCAGATCCGCCGCGCTCTCATACAGGGGCCACGGGTGGATGCGCGTGCCGCCGGCGCAGATCGGGACGGCCGGGAAGACCATGCCCCAGGGCAGATCGGTGGGCTTTCCATAGCAGCAGCCCGCGAAGAAGCAGCCCCACCGGCCCATGCCCTGCCCGAGGGCCAGACAGACGGCCGTGACGTCGGCAGCCGGCCAGAAGGGGATGCGGTGGCGCCTGAGGTAGAAGAGGGCCACCGCGACGGCCGCGATGAATCCGCCGTAAAAGGCTCCGAAGGAGCGGAGGCTCTCCACCAGAAACCGCACCGGATGGTCCGAGAACTCCCGGAAGTCCCCGATGACCATGGCCAGCTTGGCCCCCGCGAAGGCCGCGAGGATGGAGTAGACGAACAGGTCCACCATCTGGCCGTCCTCCAATCCCGCTTGGGGGGCCAGGATCCTGGCCAGGGACAGGGCCGCCAAGGCCGAGAGGGCCATGAGCACCCCGTAGGTACCGATGGGAAACTTACCGATGGTGAAGAGAATCGGGTGCACGCTCCCCCTCCGGTTCTGGACGAAGCAGGACGAGAGCCAGATACAACAGGATGCCGGTGGAGAGGAAGGCGTCGGCCACGTTGAAGGTGGGCCAGGCCGGTCCCCCCGGCAGGTGGAAGTCGAGAAAGTCCACGACGGAGCCGAAGCGGAACCGGTCCACCATGTTCCCGAGGGCTCCGCCCAGCACGGTGGAGAGGAGGATCCACTCGATCGGGCGCCGGGACTTGGCGAAGAGAAAACCCAGCAGGGCGATGCCCAATAGGGGCAGGAGGAGGAACACGCCCACCCGCGCCACCGACGGGAGCCGGTCCATCATGCCGAACAATCCGCCGGGGTTCTGCCAGTGGATGATGGAGAACCATGGGGTGATCTCCCGCCCGCCGCCCAGGGGGATGGAGCGAAGAACCATGGCCTTGGTGATCTGGTCGATGGCCAGGACGATCAGACCGATGAGGAGGTAGGGGGCCTTCCTCATCCTAGCGCAGTCCCCCAACCACGGCGGCGCAGCGGTGGCAGAGGGGGCCGTCGTCCCGCCTCACGGGAGCGGCCGTCACCGTCCAGCAACGGGTGCACTTCTCCCCCTCGGCTGGCAGGATCTCGATCGCCAAACTCTCCCCCTGCGCCGCAAACTCCACCTGGGAGACGATGAAGATGGCCGGAAGCTGGTCCTCGTAGGCCCTCAGGAGCCCTTCGCTCTTGGCGTCGGGTGTGATGCGGACGCGCGCTTCGAGCGACTTGCCTATTTGGCCGCGCTGCCGTGCCTCCTCCAGCGCCTTATTGACCGACTCGCGGACGGCACGGAGAGCCTCCCAGCGGGATTCGAGGCCGTTTTCCTTCACGGCGGCGGCCTTGGGGAAGAGCGCCATGTGGACCGACGGACATTCCCTGTCGGGCAGGTTGCTCCACACCTCCTCGGCGGTGAAGGCAAGGATGGGGGCCATGAGGCGCACCAGGGAGTCGGCCAGTTTGTAGAGCACCGTCTGCGCCGCCCGGCGCTCGGGACCAAAGGGCGAGCTGCAGTAGAGGCGGTCCTTGAGGATGTCGAGATAGAAGGCCGAGAGCGTGACGGTGCAGAACTGGAGCAGCTCGTGGTACACCACGTGAAAGGCATACTCCCGGTAGGCCCGCGTCACGCGCTCGATCAGCCGGTCGAGGAGCAGCAGGACGTACCGGTCCATCTCGGGAAGCTGCTCCATGGGCACGGCATCCCGTGCGCGGAAGTCGTACAGGTTTCCCAGGAGGTAGCGCATGGTGTTGCGGATCTTCAGGTAGGCCTCGCCGATCCGCTGGAAGAGGTCCCAGGAGAAGCGCACGTCGTCGCGGTAGTCCACCATGGAGACCCAGAGCCGCAGGATCTCCGCGCCGCTCTTCTTCACCGCTTCCTGCGGGGAGATGACGTTGCCCTGGGATTTGGACATGGCCCGCCCTTCGGCGTCCAGCACAAAGCCGTGCGTCAGCACCTGGCGGTAGGGAGGGGAACCCTGAAGCATGAGCGAGGTCAGGAGGGAGGTGTGGAACCAGCCTCGGTGCTGGTCGCTGCCCTCGAGGTAGATTTCGGAGGGCCAAGGCATGTCGGGTTCCCGCCCCAGGATGGCGCAATGGCTTACGCCGGAATCGAACCAGACGTCCAGGATGTCCGTCTCCCCCCTGAAGCCGGCCCCGCCGCAGCGGGGGCAGGTGAACCCCTCCGGGAGGAACCTGGAGGGATCTCCCTCCCACCAGACGCCGGCGCCCCTCTCAGCGAAGGCGGCTACCACGTTGTCGAAGAGGGCCGGCTCGCGCACCGGTTCGCCGCAACCCTTGCAGAAGAGGACCGTGATGGGGACGCCCCACCTGCGCTGGCGGCTCAAGCACCAGTCGGGCCGGCCCTCCATCATGGCGTGGATTCGGTTGCGGCCCCAGACGGGTACCCACTGCACGGCGTCGATGGCCCTCAGCGCCCTGCCCCTCAAATCCTTGTGGGCCATGGAGATGAACCACTGGTTGGTGGCCCGGAAGATGAGCGGGTTTTTGCACCGCCAGCAATGAGGGTAGGAGTGGTTGATGCTTCCCTCGGCCAGCAGGGCGCCCCTCTCCCGCAGGAGCGCCACCACGTTGGGATTGGCCTCGAAGACGTTCTGGCCCGCGAAGTGCTCCACGCCGGTCTGGAATCGGCCGCGGGGGTCCACCGGGGAGAGGATAGGCAGCTTGTAGCGGACGCCGGAGAGGTAGTCCTCCTGGCCGTGGCCGGGCGCCGTGTGCACGCAGCCCGTGCCCGTATCGGCCGTGACGTAGGTGGCCAGGATGCCCAGGGAGTCGCGGTCGAGAAAGGGATGGCGGAAGCGCAGCCCCTCCATTCGGGCACCCTTGAACCGGGCCACCACCTCACCGGCGAGACCGGTCTCCCTGAGGAAGGAGTCGCTGAGCTCCTCGGCCACGATATAGGTCTCTGCCCCGCAGCGCAGGCCCACGTAAGTGAAATCGGGGTGGAAGGCCACCGCTAGGTTGGCCGGCAGCGTCCACGGGGTCGTGGTCCAGATGACGGCGAAGCATCCCTCCGCCGGGAGCCCGTCGGGAAGCCTCTCGGCTTGGCCGGGCGCGAGGGCGAACTTGACCGTGATGGTGGGGGAGGTGTGGTCGCGGTACTCCACCTCGGCCTCGGCCAGCGCCGTTTCGCAGTGGATGCACCACTGCACCGACTTCATGCCCTTGTAGGCGTAGCCCTTGAGAAAGCAGTCGGCGAAGGCCCTGGCGATGGCCGCCTCGTACGCGTAATCCATGGTCTTGTAGGGGCGTCCCCAGTCTCCGAACACCCCCAAGCGGATGAAATCCGCCCGTTGCAGCGCGATGAACTTGTCCGCGTACTCGCGGCAGTGCCGGCGGAAGGTGTGAATGTCCTCGTCTCGAACCTTCCGCCCCTTCTCCTTCTCGATCTGGAGCTCGATGGGAAGGCCGTGGCAATCCCAACCGGGACGGTAGGTGACCTTGAATCCCTCCATGGTCTTGGACTTGATGACGAAGTCCTTGAGGATTTTGTTCAGGGCGTGGCCGAGGTGGATGGGACCGTTGGCGTAGGGCGGCCCGTCGTGGAACGAGAAAACCGGCGCCCCCTCGCGAGCCGCCAGAATCCGGCCATAGATCCCCTGCTCCTCCCAGGCCTTCAGTTGCTGTGGTTCCCGCTGGGTCAGGTTGGCCTTCATGGGGAAGGGGGTCTTGGGCAGGTTCAACGTCTCTTTCCAGTCCGCGCTCACGGCTACCTCCTGAATCCAGAGATTGTACTCTCCGGCATGGCTGGCTTCAAGGAATCGCGATGCTTTCGGCGTTTCACGGGAGGGGGGTCACGGGGGCAGAAACCAGCCGCAGAGGCGCAGCAGAATCCTGCGCGGCAGATCTCCGGGGAGACCGAGGGCGATCCGGCCCACCCGGTGCCGCCAGAGGTGTCGGCGCGCGGCCCTCCGAAGCGCCGCGGCGGCGGGGGGGGAATCGAGCGGACTCCTCAGTTTTCCTCGACGGATCGCGGTCACACGGCCCATTTGGGCGGGCCAGGGGTGCCAGTTACCGCACGTTTGGCCATCTCCCTTCTCGAGAAATCGCTCCGGCAGCCCCTTCAAGTAGCGGTGGACCACCGTCTCATCGCCGCGCCGGAAAACCACCAGATCGCCGGGCTGCAGCCCCTCCCGCGCGGCGAGAACCACCTCCACGCGGTCACCCTCGGACAGGAAAGGCTCCATGGAGAGGCCGCGAATCTCCACCGTGACAGGAAGCGCCGAGAGCCAGAGGGAGGGATCGAGGGGACCCGGGCCGGTGATGGGCATGCTCTTTCCATTTTAGGGGGCAGGGTGATCCGGTCGCCCGCCGCGGTAAGCTCAAAAGAAAGGCTTGGGGATAAGCTGCGCCAGGAGGGGAACGCAGGCTTTGCATAAACCGACCAGGAGTTGGGCATCCTGGGAGGTGAAGTTGGGGCCCGATTCCCCGGGAGTCTTTCCCTTGCGCGATACTTCGAGCACTCCGACGGCGCGCTCCCCGGCCACCATGGGCAAGGCCACCATCTTCTGGATGGGCAGGCCGCTGCACTCCATCCCTCTTATGTTTTCGTAAAACTTCAGGTGCTTGCTCTCGGCGAGGCGGTTGTCCACCTTGCCCCTCATGGTGGCCAGCACGCCCGAGGCGACGGCGTTCTTGTGGTTGGCCGGGAAGACCGCGTTCCCATGGGAAAGGGCGGGAGGCCAGACGAACTTCAGGCTTTGCTCCGTGGAGGTAAGCAGGAGGATGGCCACCTCCTCCGGCTTCACCTGGAGCGCCTCACAGATGCCGAGGGCAAAGGCCTTGGCGCCGGCCTCCAGCCCCGCCTCGGAGGCTCCCCTATCCCTGGCGATTTTTTCGAGTTGTTCCTTTACGTCCATCGGCTCCTCCCCGGGCCCCAAGCGTTCCGTGACGACCCACTCCGGCCGGCGCAGGCGGTACGGCAAAGCGGTTCTGCCAAACAGTCTAGCACGGCTCGCGAGCGGGCTCGAACCCAACCGCGGCCAATGGCCTGAACTGGGGGTTCGATCAGGGGGCGAGGAAACGGTAGCAGGAGTCCGAGACCTCAGCGGCGCGCGTCTTCAGATCTCCCGTGATGAGACCGTAGATCCGGAAGATGGCCACGCGAATGATGATCCCGATCACCATGGCGCCGAACAGCTCCAGGTCTCCCTCCCTCACCTGGCCCCGCTCGCGCGCTTCGGCCAGGATGTCCCGAACCAGGTGCCGAATGTGGCGGACCTTTCGGCTGGTCCGCCCCAGCTCGTTGTGCTCGCTCAGGATGAGGTAGGTGAACAGGGTTCGGTCCTCGTCGAAAAAACGGAAACAGCCCTCGATGAGAGCCTCCAGGCGCTCCCTGAGGTTGTCGTAAACCAAGACGCTCCGATCCAGTTGCGCCGTAAAGTACGAAAGGTGGGTCAGATATAGATCCTCGGCCAGTTCCTGCTTGCTCTGAAAGTGCCGGTAGAGAGCCCCTTCGCTGACCCCAGCGCGGCGGGCGATGTCCTTGGTCGTGGTGGCGTAGATCCCCTTTTCGGTGAAGAGCTCCAGAGCCGCCCGCAGAATGGCGGGCAACTTGGTATCCCGCTTGCTTTCTTCCATGATCAGGTCCATGGCCTCTCCTCGCTTGTGTCTACTCACTCACTAGAGTGACGCTATCGCATAGAAGAATTGCTGTCAAGTGAGGGACACCGTTTCATCGTGAAAGTTTTCACTCACTTCCAGGGGCGGAGGTTGCACCTTTGGAGTACGGGGAAGCGGAATCCCAATCCCGCGATGGAAGGCGAAATGGAAGTGCAAATCCCCATGGATCTTCATGGCCGGTATAACCGCCCAATCACCTGCCAAGGGATTGGGGGCATTCGACCCCGGACTGGATCCGGGGGAAGAATGCGCCAAGGGTGGGGTGAGGCTCCGCGGGCCAAGCCCTTGGAGCGGGGAGGGACCCGAAAGGC
>Ga0078972_1004867_pt1 | contig 35502 bp, 35 predicted proteins | sample YelNatPaOPGAMG01_FD_67568 | JGI IMG/M metagenome (GOLD analysis project Ga0078972, IMG submission 67568) | Hot spring thermophilic microbial communities from Obsidian Pool, Yellowstone National Park, USA - OP-RAMG-01 (SPADES assembly) (version 2) | ecosystem: Environmental > Aquatic > Thermal...
CCACGAGTTTGACTCCGTTCCCGCTAGACTCTGTCTAATAGAAACATACACCGACTGAGGTCTCGTGATCGATTCATCTACGAGTTTGACTCCGTTCCCGCTAGACTCTGTCTAATAGAAACATTCACCGACTGAGGTCTCGTGATCGATTCATCCACGAGTTTGACTCCGTTCCAGCTAGACTCTGTCTAATAGAAACATACATCGACTGAGGTCTCGTGATCGATTCATCTACGAGTTTGACTCCGTTCCCGCTAGACTCTGTTTGATAGAAACATACATCGACTGAAGTCTCGTGATCGATTCATCTACGAGTTTGACTCCGTTCCCGCTAGACTCCATGTTTCGTACGAGGCGCTCGCGAGGATCACCCGCGTGATACTGGGACGCGCTCGAATGCGTTGCACTCACAGAGCCTCAGTTCTCATTGGTCCCCGTGGGGCATCGTATTTGGGACGGCTTCTGCCGATGCATCATGAATCTAATCGATATATGTGTATCTTCAGTCAGCGTGATAATTGCATCTGTATCGCTCTGCGAGGTGTCTGGGCTCTCCGCGAATGCGTATGGTGCCCGCATCGAAAGTTTCGACAGACGGGGTGCCAGTGGTAAAGTGAGGCTGTAACCAGGCTCTTGGAAAGACGCGTTTATCGAACAGCGCTCTGTTCATGATGTAGAACGTGTAAACACGAAGCTGCAGTCACGACATGTGCTCTGTGAAAAACAACGAGGGCCCAGGTATGCTCTGGGCCATCGCTTGGAGACAGGCTCCCTCATCCTCCATCTGTTTTGCACAGGAGAGAGGCCGCATAGTCAAGAGATCAGCGGCCTGACATGTGTACGATGCAAAGGTAGCAGTCAGAGCCTTCTGATCCACCGGGTGTTTCCAGGACGCCCGGCGCTGCACCTACGGAGCTCGCGCTTGCGCTGGACTCTCGTATTCAACACCCGTAGCGCTTGTCTGTTTGCGGTCGGTACTATGCTGCGTCTGGCCGAATGGAAAGACGCGCAAACCACAGACGATGCAGACAAAAGTGACGAAGTTCGCAGCACCTCGCAACTGGCGAGCACCCCGCCGCAACCGAGTTCCCAGGTAGCTGGAGTGCCAACACCCGCGTCGCTACGCTGGCTGAGTCAACAGCGTCTCCAGCAGGACTTGACGGAGCTCGGCTTGACTGCACCGGAACTCGAGCTGCAGTTTCCGGACCTTTCGGATATCTCCCGGTTTATCGTAACGCTGTCTCCAGCAGAGGGCTGGTACAAGGGTCTGTGCTTTCGCTTTGCGTTTACGGTGCTGGAGACGTATCCTTTCGAGCCGCCACTGGTTCGCTGCCTCGACGCTGTCTGGCACCCTAACCTGGACGAACACGGTGCGGTCTGTCTGAGTATTTTACGTGAGGACTGGCGACCCGTGTATACGCTCGTATCGCTAGTTCAAGGGCTTTTGCACTTGTTACTGGAGCCGAACCCGAACGATGCTCTAAACGCTGCAGCCGCCGAGATGCTGGTGCAAGACCCCGCCGCCTTTCAGGCTCGTGTTCACCAGCAGGTTCGGGAGCGCCAATACCATTTCGAGAACGCTGCACCTCCATGAGGCATGCAGACCGGAAACGGCTTCCTGCGTCGCTTATGCATATCTGCAGTGTCGCTGGGGCGCAGCTCGCCGGTGTCTGAGGTCTGCGCACTTTAGACGCTGCCGCCGAAAGCATTTCCAGTCTGGAAGGGTGGCTCGTTCACAAGCTATGGCCAGCGTACACCAATGCAGGATCCGCTCACGATACCGTGCGAGTGTCAGCGCGCAACTAGCCGTATTGTGTGCTTCCCAGCAGGACGTCGCTTCGCGCTGCAGATGTGGATGCTCCGAGGTCAACGAATTGTGTGTCCAGAAAAGTTTCGAGCGGCAGCTGCTGTTCCGTTGCCGCTAAAAGCCAATCTATTCGATATGCTCGCGCATATCGACACCGAAACCACGCCGTCACCGGAGGTGTCAGCGCTTCCTTCATGCCGATCAGGCTGCCGATTTCGAGACGACCATGCGTTTCATTCAGCTTCTCTTGTCCTGGAGCGGATCGCATTTCTGCGAGGAACCACGGCAACGCTGGCCCATTCATCTGGGCACCCGTCGCACCAGCGGTATCGCCAGGAGCATCTGATGCATCCCACGGTTCGAGCGCAGTTCGCTCAAAGCGAGGACATCCGCGACCTTTCCACACCATCCATCGATGTTCTTCGTCTTGGCAAATATGTCGAAGTACATGGAGAGAACGAGGACTCGTTAGGTGTTCCAGTCGCTGCCATATCATTTTCCGCAATGAAACCCATGAAGGATGGTCAACGCGCAGGCTAAACATCCAAATCCGTAACAAAAGCAAGAGCTGGAAACAGTCATCCGTGCGAAGTTGCTCCAGAAGGCTGGCGTCGAGAGCGCCCACCGCACAGGCCTCGACCCAGTTGTAGGTTTGGATGAGCGATCGCTGTACACCAGCGAAATGAATCGATCGATGCCAACTCGATATGTCGGAGCTCTTGTCTTCAACGCCATCGCCAGGTGCAGGGAGAAAATCAGTCAGAACTCGGCTGGCGTCAGTTGCGTCCACAGGAACGTTACCTCCGAGCATCCGCAACAGAGCTGCAAGTGCAGTCGGACTCGGTGCCATGCTCGGCTGCTGCTCCGGGCGAGTAGATTCCGTGCTCATTCCCTGCGTAGAAGCATGCGTTCGCTTCTGCTGATCATCAGAGTGATTCGTTGTGTCTGCGTGGGACTGCTCGGGACCAGACATCGTTATCGTCGTCGTTTTGGTAATATCCGCCTTTGTATCTGTTTCATTGGTCGAGCGCGATGATCTGGATATAAATGCTGACGCGTGGAGCGCCGCTCCCTCTTTTTCAACGTTCGGGATCTGGCGAGGCCAGTGCGAACCCGGTGCCAGAGAAGCATACGCATTCCGCAAGTTCACGTGCGAGCGATCGTCAACTGGTAGCGCTGCACTCAACAGTCGCATAGCTCGAGCACGCAACTGCCAGTCCCGCATTCCAGAAGTGCGAGCCATGAGTCCACGCCAGAGCGCTCGAATGAGCGTCAGACCCTCCCGCGGTGTCAACGGTTCCCCGCGGCGTGCTGCGACGTACCCCTCTAGCGCTTTGAGGACCGACTCAACCTGGGACGCTCGACTGATCGTGACAGGGACCGCTTCCAACCATTCTTCAATAGTTTTCCAGTCGCCTTGGGCAAGTTGATCACGCAGAAAATCGACCGGGGAGCTCGTAGCGCCATCAGAGGCCGCAGCCGGCGCTGCCACGAAAACGCTTGCCACTTCGGTCGTCTCCGACCCGGAGGCACGAGACGCTGCGGTTGCTTTTCCTGTGCGTTGCCGTTTGGTCCCGGGCATGCTCCAGACCTCACTGAAAGCACGTCCGTAACAGTCGCACTGATGGACTTGGCCCTGAAGCGCTCACCGAGACGCAGCGACAGTACGGCTAGGCGCATGCGCTGCGCCCTGGCGATGGAGGCGCCCTCACAGAGCCGCTGTGCCAAACTGCCGAGCGACTCTCCCTCTACAAGCAAGATCGAAGCGCCGAACTAGAATTCGGTCTGACTTGGGGAGTTGCAGACTGTGGTCAGGGAAGAGAGCTTCATCTCTCGGAAGGTGACTGAACACGCCGCAACTGCTCGACCCCGTCTTCTCGCCGGGCACGATCACAAGGTGAGAGCCGCGCAACGCTACGGGTATCCAGCCTTGCCCAGAAGGTCGTAGCGACACCTGCAACCTCAATGGTGTGAGATGCATGAGTCTGAACAGGTTCGCATTGGGTGCTAAAGTGGTTTCGGGGAATACGAAAGGGATCCAGGTTCCTGCAGGTACACTGCTGCTTACGACAACAGTCTGAGTACAACTGCTCCGTGGAAGTGAGGCCGCGTCCGTGTCAGCATTATTTGGAACGGGTCGTGCGTCTCTGGCGTATACGCTAAACTTTGACGCTGTTTGCAGTGGCATGAACACTGGTCGAGCTGTCTATATCTGCTTCTACTTCCTATTCCTCTCTGTTCCCTCGGATGGAAACGCGTAGGTCTGTCGATTACGTCTAGCTCCGTTGCCAGCAGTCGAAACATGTTAATGGCAGCCTTGCAGTCCTGATTTCGCCGCATTCGGCTCTTGTCAACACATCGCAGAGAAAGACAGTAGTTGCGGTCTAGATTTCGCTTTCCATGTTCATCTTCTTTGGACACAGCGAGGCGCTTCGCAAAAGGTGAAATTCGGCGACGCTCAGGTGCTCCAAGATGTCAAGCACACCGCTTTTGCCTACGAGGATCATCCCGTGGCGCGTGAACGCTTACTTCATCGCACGCTACATGCCCTTGACGGGAACTAGAGGCTCTACTCGATGCCTTGCTCCATTTCGGCGCCTGGTACCGCACCTTGGCATCACGGGCTTTTCCTGGGCGATCCCCTTGACGAGTACTCGGTTCGCTGCAGAAGGGATACGCCACTCTACTCGATAGAGGATTTGTGGAACACACTCATGTCTGTCAGAGCACAAGTACTGGAAGGAGAATCTAGGCTGCAGATCGCGTCGAGAAATTTCGATCGGTCTATGCTGGCTTGTACACTGCGAGGACGCACGCTCTGCTGGAAGTGATCGCGGCAGTGATTGGATTCCAAATGCAAGACTCTTTGCCACGCAAACGGGCAAGATGATAGCCGCTGTGAGCATATTCCGTGAGAGCTATCAAGCTGCAATGGAATCCCGTTTCGTTTACAGGCACGAACATGCAAGTATTCGTATTTCGAATGGAAACGATTACTGGATGTGACAAGTTCAAAGAACTTTCGGCATGCGCTTGTGAAGAATCCGTCAACGAACGTCGTCAGTTGCGTTACCTAGTCCATCCAGCGCTGCACATTGCTGCACCTTCGATTCGACTTGGAGTCGAAAAATCGAATTCTTGGAGAATGCATGATTTGAGCTTGCTAAACGTCAGGAAAGGAGAACATCGGAGGCCTGCACCCATATATTGGATCACGATATCGGTTAGGTAACGAACGCTAGTTCGAGGGCGTCGCCAATGGTCTTGACGCCGGTAACGTCACGAACTCCAGTGGGAAAGCGTCGCAGGAGCCACTCCAATGAGACGACCGAAAATCCTCGTTCTACCCATGAATCCAGCATAGCTCTGCCATGCATTTCAATGTCGAAGCCGTACAACTAAGAAAAGTTCCGGAAGAAAATCGAAAGGTAAAAATAGATGGACCCGTGCCGTTTTCCATTGTCATCGAACATAGGTATGGCATAGTGTGGACTCCTGCATGTAGCGACGTCGCCGCCGCCGCCGCCGGCGGTGCGCTTTAGAGACACGCCGAACAACCCCAACGACAAGGCTGCTTCTGTCTGTAGCGTTTCCGCGTTCTGGTAGCCGTCAACACGTTTCGCTTCGTTCGATGTACAAAGCTTTCGACGGTGCAGCGAACGCTCCCCCGTGTCCATGAAGAAGCGCTTTTAGTGGTGCTCAAGAATGTCTCCGAAACGGAGCGTGGAGAAACGAAAGCAGTTTCGTGGCTTTCCATTCCACAAGTCGCGGGGTCAGCATATCCTAAAAAATGCAGCCGTCACGGACGCCATGGTGGAGAAGGCTCAGCTTCGACCCACAGACACCGTGCTAGAGGTTGGAGCAGGTACCGGCAACCTAACCGTGCGTCTGCTCAAGTATGCGAAGAAAGTGGTCGCTTTTGAGGTCGATCCGCGCATGATCATCGAGTTAACAAAACGGGTGCAAGCACTGGGCCCTGAACTTGCTAGTCGCTTGGAGGTCATCCACGGTGACGTGCTTCGTGCAAACTGGCCATTCTTCGACGTTTTCGTTGCCAATATACCGTACCAGATCTCGTCACCGCTCTTGTTCCGTTTGCTGGCGCATCGACCTGCCTTTCGCTCCGCAGTGATCATGTTTCAGCGCGAGTTTGCGCAACGGCTGATTGCTCGACCTGGTGATCCAGCATATGGGCGTTTAGCTGTCAATGTGCAGCTCTTGGCCCGCGTAGAACACCTCATGAAAGTGAGCCGTAACAGTTTTCGACCTCCTCCACGGGTCGACAGTAGCGTCGTCCGTATTCAGTTGCGACAGCCGGCACCTCCCCTTGATTTCCGTGAATGGGATGGATTGCTGCGACTCTGCTTCGCTCGCAAGCATCGAACTTTGGGAAGTCTCTTTGGTCAGTCGCGGGTTGTGCAACTGCTTCAAACGAATCGAGCCCGCATTCGGGATGAGGCGGCAAAGTCTCAAAACACGACCTCTGCGGATACAACAGCGTCGGCGCTGATGGAGATGGTGAACGACACCGACTTGGCACTAGACGATACCGATGAGAACGAAAACGCTGCCAGCTCATTCGTGCCTCCTCCAGACGTGATGGACACAGTGCCATTGGAAGCTGAGGACGGATCTGCGCTCACAGCTGTGCGTACGGAGATTCACGGCATACTGTCGGAACAGGGGCTGCTGCAGACACGTGCAGCGAAGATGAGCTTGGAGGATTTTTTACGGCTGCTTTGCACGCTACAGGCTCATGGCTTTCGTTTTACGAGCTGAAAGCCGGGTTTTGGCTCAACGGGGTACGAGCGGTGCGCTCTGGAGGAACGATTCGCAGGCGTTGTGCGCGTTCGGCGGCAATCGCTGAAAGTGAAATGTGCAGATAATGCAAAGTGTCCAGTCGTCCGATTAGGCTCCATGGATGAATGAGGAAGCGGAAGGCGTCCCTGCCATGGTTTTCCCCAGCGTCTACCAGCTGAGTCTATTTTGGGCGGCACTACTCGAACGCGTCGGGGGAAAAGACGACCCCAGACTCCGGAAAGGCGCTACAGCGTACACCATTTTGGCTACGTTGTGGCGAATCTGGTGTATCTGTTCGTGTGGATCCACTTCGGGCTGCAGGCAAAAATGGGTACGTCGCACTAACGCGCTATCCTTCATCCGTGGGTCTAAAACACCACTGCGCGGGAGATCTTTTCGCCCCGTGGAGCATGCCTCCGATAACTTAAGCTTGTCAAAGACGGAGAGAACCATAGCTTACCTATGTGCGCGTAGGAACGCATATCTGCCATCAGCACTAGTCGGGAGAACCTGCATAGACTATGAGTAGCCTTGTGCACGGAGCAAGTTCCCTGAAAAACTACCCACCCATGCCCCCGTGTCAGATTCAAATGGAACACGAAACCGCTTGCTCTGTCGCTGCCTTTCTATTTTGGCAAAAATTGGTTTAGATATACAGCCCCGGCATTCGAAGTTTATCAGTATGGGCTAGCGGATCTACGGGTGGTATTCGGATTCTCGGTCACCTTTACGATGTGGCTCTTTCGACGCTTTGCCGCTGGAATTCGTCTATTACCGGAACCGAAATGATTCGCAATGGCATCGAATCATGATTCGAAAAATAATCGATGTCGTTCCCCAATTCCTATGTACAAGTCTCTGCACTTGTCTTTTGCTATGTGAAGCGTGCTCTTGTCACGCATTATGCCAAGTTTTCGAGCTTTCTGTTCCAAGGCGACTCGAGGGCGCAGCAGTTTGCGCACCTGAATTCACGACGGAAAGAGAAAACGACGTCGTCTCTCGACGGCACTTTCGCAAGGCTCCTCGCGAACATTCACCCCACTGCTGACGTGAAATTATCGATTCCATGCGAACAACATATGCGTCTCTCTTGTGGCCGTCGACTAGACGAGATTCCACAACAGCTGGAGACCGCTCACGGGATATGCTTGCAGAGGCGCCCATCTCTTTTTTTGCGTGGAGAAAGACCTCGGACTCCGACTTGAGACATTCCAGAGATCAGTACCAGTGGGGCGTGCGTCGCTGCTTTGCTTGAAGCAAGTGCAGACGAAGCGAAAGCTCTCGTCCTGGTCTCGAGCCTGCATTCGCTTTTTCATAATTGTTTCATCATGGTCAACATCGGATTCCACAACTCGTCTACAGAATGGAACAGCGTACGCTTGTTTGTACCGCGGACAGAGTACTCGCCAATGGTATCGCTCAGAAAAAGTTCATGATCGTTGTGCATTGCACTGGGCAGGAAACCGAGAAGAGCAGCGAGGCGAAACCTCTGCTCTCTGACCTGGATGTATCGGACGGTAAAGCAAGCATTTTCGCGCCACAATGCAGCACTCGTAGGGGAAAGCGTAGCGGACATGCGGGAACACCCGACCACAACCTCCGGTCACTGCGACGAACGGAGTACCAGGACTATTTCCAGAAGTGATGAACGCAGATGGCGACGCATCGTTCACAGATGCTTTGGGGTCATGAAATGCGTCAATCACAGCCGCAATTGTCGAAATCGGTACTCGAACGCTGCCACCAAAATGCTTGGATCGCTGACAACGGACCTGGAAGCGCAGCAGAGAACCTACTAATCAATGCCGGAGATGAAAGATGGGAAAAGCAAGCAGGCATAGAAAACGTTCGCAAAGGCCAATACGGATGGTATGGAGAAGACAACAGCATTTGAATATGTATGCCCGAGTTATAGGGCCCGTTCTGTTTTCTAGTCTTCCAACTCAGTTGTGTTTCCCCTCAGATGCGGTGAATAGCAGGAGGTCGAAATCACGATGGCATGTGTTGTATAGCTTGCAGACGAGGTGACTGTAGGATATATTCGTTACTGAATAGTTCAGGGAGAACTGCATTCCTGCTTCGGGTGAGTCATAACACTGTGCTCAGATATCTGAGGAACACTGAAAGAAACAGGTACATGCGTTCCGCGCCAAAACTGGCTCAGTGAAAAACTGCCCGCAATCAATCGTATGAAACGGCTCTTTAATCGCCTTACGGAGAACAAAAGCGACGACAGTAGCTGCCAAGAGCGTCTACGTATCTGAATACCTCGTTGGTGCGGTCCTGAAAATACTTGGGTACAGTCGCAAATAAAGTCCAATATCATTCACGGCCATCTTCAATCGAAATGTCCATTACAGCATTCCAGGGAAGTCGCCATCCGTATGAAGCACAGGGATGTGGGTTTGTTTTTCCAGTCGATGAAACTTCCTTCGAACAGAACGGTCAGAGCATGTATAGGTACCCGTGGAGACGGAGCCCGTTGTATGTGCGATCGAAATCGAAGCGAACTGAGACATCATCACCTGTTCTCGCTACAGTAGATACATTTGGCGGCCTTCGTTTCTCTCCTAGAGAAGGCTCATGCAACAGCACCATGCACTTTGTCGAATCACTGAGGACTTTTCTCAGACGCCTGGCGACATCTTTCTATTGGACAACGAGGTATTTCATCATTCCTCCTCCGTTCGAGATTTTGCCGATTCTATAGGGATAGGCTTGCTTCTCATTCCGCCATACGCTCCGTGATTCAAACCAATCGAACGGGTGTTTCCTATCGTGAAACGTAATGATCGCTTCACAGAGCGACTTACTGAGGCGTTCAGCACACGGTGATTCCAGGGCAAATGCCGTCTTGCTTCCGCAAATCCTTCTCGCTCCGAGGGGGGTCCTCTGGCGAGAGCATAAAGGAGTAAGCTCATTTTAAAGAAATTAAGGGATGAGCCGGGATGTATACTCCTGAAGGCCGAAATGGAGGAAAGTCAGCGAAGCACTTCGGATATAGAAAAGCCCGGAGCGCTGTTCGAGCAGCAAATGGCACAGAGGGCACGAGTTCGAGGACTCCGTGCACTGGTGCGTTCAACGAGCTCCAACAAACGCATGGAGTTCGTGAACAGGGACGAAAACGCTGCTATCAATATCAGACGATTTGCGGTGCCGAAAACGGGACCCGATGAGCAGACCCGATCCAACGTTGTGGGGTCAGCGTCTCAAACTCGAATTGCATATGGATAAACAGAAACAGGTAGCAGCCGGCAGGCAGGCAGGCAGGCCGTGCAACACTGGAAGGCGGCAGCACGTCGGTATACATTGAGCGTAACGACGCGAAGCGTTTTCGCTCTGATAACCACATAGCCCAGTCGTCGTATGCTTTTTCTGAGAACCGTTTCTCGTGATAGTGAAACGCATCGCAGTGGTACTGGTTGCGAATACTTCGCCAGGAAGGGTTTAAAAATCCAGTGACAAGCTGGGGCGTCTCTCCATACTCTTGAACGGACACCGGGGACGCCTCCAGTTGCAGCGCACAGTCGTATGAGCTGCTGCCGCGTCGCACTGTACTCTTAAACGGACACGTGGGACACCTTCAGTTGCAGATCGCGTACCGCTTGTGGCTCTTCGGTGCACCAGCTGAACGCCAGGCTCTCAGGCAGAGGGCGAGCGATGCGACAGCAAACGAACGCAACGGAGCTACCAGCATGGAAGCACCGAGACGAAATCATCCACGCCGTCAAGAACCACGTTGTTGTGCTTCTACTAGGCACCACTGGTTGCGGCAAGACAACACTCGTGCCCCGCTTCCTCGATGAACAGGGCTTCGGTCCCGTCGCGATAGCGCAGCCACGTCGCTTGGCAGCCATCAGCGTCGCCAGACGCGTCAGTCAGGAGCTATCCTGTCGACTCGGAACATACGTGGGGTATGCAGTCCGCTTCGACGACTGCTCCGATCCCGAGAAAACTCGTTTACGGTACGCCACAAGTGGTGTACTCTTGCGCGAGGCCATCAGCGATCCGCTTTTTCGTCGCTATGGGTCTCTGGTCATCGATGAAGTACACGAACGTCTCATACAGACGGACATTTTAATGGCGGTTGCACGTCGAGCGCTTATCGAACGCCGCAAGCAGCCGACCTGTGCGACGGACGCTTTCCGGGTGGTGCTCATGTCAGCAGCAGTGGACGTGACGACGCTATTGCGCTACTTTCAAAGCGCAGCGATCGGGCCGGTCAGCGTGTGTTCGATACCAGGGAACCTCCATCCGGTCGATATTCTCTACACAGCGGACTACTGCGCAGAGCATCTGGATGCGGCGTTGAACCTGGTCCTTCAACTTCATCTCCATCTGGAAAACGTGCCTGGGGATATTCTAGTATTTCTAACTGGCCAAGAGGAGATCGAACTCGCCGTCAAGCTACTCCCAGAAAGGCTCCGGCGACGGGGTCCGGGAAGCGCGCCGCTCTTTGCGGTACCCTTGTACGCTACGTTGCCTCCAGCGCAGCAGCTAGCTGCGATCAATCAGAGCCGTCCGCAGACGCTTGGATCCGTTGCTGCTCGCAAGGTCATTGTCGCGACCAATGTTGCCGAGACATCGCTGACGATTCCCGGGGTGCGTTTTGTTATCGATACAGGCTTGAGCAAACAACGCATCCTGGATCCATCCCTGGATGCGGATGTTTTGCAGGTTCGTCCCATCAGTCGAGCACAAGCCTTGCAACGGGCGGGGCGCGCTGGACGCGAAGCCGGCGGTGGCATCTGCATTCGGCTCTATCCAGAGACGCTGTGGCCAAAGCTCAGCGCGTATCCAGTCCCCGAACTATGCCGTTGCGATCTGGCGAGCACACTCTTGCAACTGTATGCCATGGGTATGGATCAGCCCTGGAAACTGCCGCTTGTGAATCCACCACCGCGATCCAGCATGGAACGCGCACTTGTTCACTTGCACGAGCTTGAAGCCCTGGACGATCAACTTCAACTGGACCCGCTGCTCGGTCGACAGATGGCTGGCCTGCCGTTGGAGCCGATGGAAGCGCGTATGGTGTTGGCCGCCAAGGCGCTGCACGAGCCTATGGTGCTCTCCCAGGTAGTGGAGATTGCAGCGATGCTCAGTGTGGATGCATGGAGCAGTGGACTCTTGGTTGTGCTGCCCGGGGAGCGCCGGATCGATGTTCAGAGGCACTGGCAGCAGCTCTTTGTCGAGGAGCGTGCTGGCGACCTCGTTACCGCTGGGCGCATACTGCACCAGTATCTGCAGCAGGCACCGCCGCTGCGAAAGCGCTGGTGCATCCAGCATCATCTCAATGAACGTTTGCTGTCCGCTGCTGCAGATGCTTTCACTCAACTCATGCAGCTGCTGGAGTGCACCCCGCTATACGCAGCGAATGCGCCGCAGCTGGACGCGTTGGCAGCGCAGGTCTCTGCGAGCATACCTGCGGAAGTCTCAACGAGAGAACGATTGTTGGAGCTCGTTCAAAGATGTATCTGTGTGGGTTTCTTCCGGCATGCAGCGCGTCGGGAAGGTCAGCGATCCTATCGGATCATCCGTACAGGGTACCATCCTGTCGCTCTACATCCGTCATCGCTGTACGCCAGCGGTGCATATCCCGAGTGGATTGTTTATCGAGATTTCATCTACACAAATAAGCCCTATTTACGAGGCATCACTGCGTGTGAGCCCATGTGGATCCAGAGTAGTCGCTGCTCGACAGCGACGTTTGCATCTCGCGAAGCCTGCAGGTGACGCGGAGAGCCGCATGCGTCTTCCGAGGCCAACGATGGGTGTCATCGAGGGTATTCTAGTTCATGCTAAATGCATGGAACACTGACGTCTTCTTTCCAGATAGGTACATAGCGCTTGAGAGCCTCAAGCGCCAGACGTACGCTCTCCACTGAGGGGCCAGTCACCAGCACGGAGACGGAACCCACGGGCACGCTTCCTGCAACAGTATGGACAAACATGTGGAGGTTTTGTTCTGCAGCGATGCGATGCATGTAGAGCATCGCCATTTCTCTGTAACTTTCGTAAACAAGTGCCGACACGACCCTATCGCTGGAAAGTCGATCCTTGCGTACCAGACCACAAAAGCTCACTGCTGCGTTTTCAGCTTTTTTCAAGTACGCTGGGGGCACAGGCTCTTCGAGCAAAGCGACCTGCGGTATCTGCAAACTCTCTGTCCCGGTTTGAGAGGGCGCTTGTGCACCATAACCGGACAAGAGGCATTCTTTCTCGAAAACGGGATCATCTTGACTCGACTTCTGAAACTCCAGACCGCGCCCATGGTCGCTTCGTTCCATTGGAGTGCGTCCGTTCGCAGGAAGGCGATCCCAGTACTGTGGCTTTTCGAGACCAAGACTTGGCTCCTCTTCCCTTGCTTCCATTGGAACGCATCCGTTGGTCAAAAAACTCTTCAACACGGTCCATGCCTCTTGACGGTGACTCGTCGCAACCACGAGCTGCTCTTCACCGACCGCGCACCGGACGACTGCCCCAACGTTTTCTCGTGAGACTCGCTGAATCACTTCGTCGAAACTGATTGAAGCAGGCAGCCTGTAGACAGTCATAGAGAGCGTTCCCCAACGTAGGTCAACGCACCGCTCAGTGACGGTCTTTAGAACAGCGGGTCTACGGTCTGCAGTGCTCCGTTCCTGTAACGTTGCTCTGCAGCCGCATTCGTACTGACGCTAGAGAGTATCGCGGTTCGCTGGGACTCGGGCCAAGCCGACCATGACCGCGGGGCACGACCCAGAACAAACTAAACGCTCTGGGGGCCTGACGGTGCTCTGGTTGACGGGCTCTGCAATAGCACTGCGACTGATAACCCTTCCACTGGAGGCCTACCAGGCCCGTCAGTGGCTACGCTTGCGTGAGGCGCAACGACTCGCTTCCGCTGCCTACCAACTGCTGACCCGTTCGAGCCAAGTACAACTGAATCATCGGACCAGTGCCTCGAACGATGGCCTACTTTCGAGTTTGACGTGCTTGCAACGAAAAGCGTTACAACGGTACGGCGCAAGTCGCTGGAGAGCGCTTGTACCTTGGGGACGCGTTGTCGGCTTGCCGGCTTTTGTCTTCGCTGCACTGCGAGTTCGACAGCTCGCTTTGGCAGGTGACCTTGGCGGGACGCTGCCGGGTCTTTGGTTGAAAGATCTCTCTGAACCGGATCCCTTTTACTTGCTGCCGTTATGCAATATGGTGCTCATGTTGCGGAATTTGGAGTACAGCTTCCCCTTGATGCCTTTCAGTAAGGCCGGAAATACCTCTGCTGAAACGCGATCGCCTCCTACACAGCAGTACTGGCTACAGAGCCAGTCGCTGAAAGTGTTGCTCCAAGGTGCGGTGCTCGTGATAACGCCGGGGGTCGTGAACCTGCCCTCGGCGGTGTTGCTCTTCTGGTTGACAAACTCGTGCATTCAGACGGCACTGACGAGCGCATGGTGGCGCCAACGATGGCACCGATGGATACAGCAGACCGCGCTACCTGATCAGCAACGCGAACTAGACAAGTTCAGCGATTCAAAGGAGGAGTCTGCAAACCGTCTTGAGGCGCAGCTCGATCAGGCACTGGATCAGGCTAGCAGAGAGATACGCTGGGTCAACCGAGCAATTGCTGATGTTGTTCGACATCGACCGGTCACGCCATCCTTGCTGAAACAGGTAGAGTTTGAGCTGCAGCGCTGGCGAGCACGAAGGCTTATCCAGCTGCCATGGCGCGCAACTGTTCGTGACGCCCCGTCCGGGAGGCCGATGTTGGCCCTGTATCTTGAGAGCTCGGGTTCAGAAGGCGAGCACGCTGGGGCTTCCGAAACCCCGAGCAGTGCCTCTGTAAAGCACTGACGCCACAGGCAGTACAACCGAGCATTTTGCCAGCAGCACCGCGCATGAAACGCAAATCTACAGTTGTTGTGGCTGCATTCCTGTGCAATGATGACGGTTCCTCAGTGTATCGATCTGGACCTGGAATGTACTACGTAATGCTGCAAGCATCGAAGCGATGCTGTGTCGATATGCACCGGTTCCCCGCTGTATTCATATGCTCGATTCGTGTGGGACACGCGGAGGCTTCGACTCTCTGCGCCACCCTGAACAGAGAGCGTGCCCGCTACCTATCGCTTGTTACTTGCTACCGGTCTAGTTGGAGCGCTTTCATTGATCTCCTGGGGAACGCAGGAAAAAAGACCAGTTCGAGTCTGGCAATTTGAAAAGCTTGCCCCAAGTTTGACGCCCGTCTGAAGCATGCCATCACATCCTACGTCGCTGCTAAGGTCGTTTTCCGAATAATTAATTTCAGTTGGGGCTGCGTCGCCAAGCCGCGGACCCCGGATTTTTACTACTGTATCCATAGCGAACAGCGTAGTGCACTCCACTATAGGAAAACGACGAGTTGAGAGTCTCCTTTGGCACCTTGCTGACTATGATTTGGATTGCGAACTCCATGTGGAGTCGGTGCTGATCCGTTTTGCGCCATGTAACAGCAAGTGTTCCATCCTTTTCCATAAGTGCTGTGGTGCAACGAACCACTTCAGCGAGCTCGAGTTGTAGAATCTCTTCGACAGTCCCTGTATACAGAGCAACTGCCTCTACTGCGCCAGCAAATGCGCTGATTGCGACTACGCAAGCGGTTCCCTGCTGACCGCAACACTGTGCAAGCGATGCTCAAGATACCGAGCGGTGCTCGGTACGTCCAAGATTCACAGCTCCCAAGCTATCGATTTCGCTTCAGAAAGCTGATCAAGTGGATGCTCCGTACAGCTGCGATTCGTAATGCAAACAAAGCACCAGGATACGCCTCGAGCGACATTGACCACAGACAGCTTGTAAATATGTCGCGATCGAGTCTATACATCGACTTTAGGGCAATTTGGGTTGAACGTGGGCATATTGCGCCACCCTCTTGCGCATCTGAGAGCACACCAGCACCCCAAGCATTCGACGCATAGAGGAATAGATCGCAGGCGTCGGGATCAAGCCGTGCCGCTTCCGCATGTCCGGAATTTTTGCCGGCGATTGGCCAGATGCACGCTGCTACTACTGGAGCCAGCGCCTGCAGTATCTTGAGTAATCGTCAATTCCTGAGATGTTTTTGGTTGCAATCAGAGCAGAGAATGTCCGATTACCCGTACCAGCACGCTCTTTTGGTTATTGTTTGGTTTTCTTGCAGGTATTCGATAAAAAGAATGCATCGTGTCGATCCGATTACAGTCGCTGGATGAATTGGTATTGTCTGTGGTAGCTCGCGAAAAGAACGGCCCCACCTGTGCCTGTCCTTCTATAATGAACTGGGGCATGAACCGCTTTTCTCATCGCTCTGATCCGACACGTCAGTCTCCCGCAGTAGAACCCTCCAGAACCTCTCTTCGACTGTTTCCTTGCCGATTGATTGTGTAGCGTACTTGGATGAAGAAATACTACCAAAGTCACCGCTGGATTTTGACGCCTCCGTACCGCTAATGACAACGGTGATGAAGAGACCCAGAAATACGAATCGGAAAGCACGCCTGTATGCTAGATAGTCACGCGTCGAAGAGCGCAAGACTGATCTCGTCGTGAAACGCGAGCGCTTATCACAGGACGAACGAGAGTTCATCTCGTGCAACGAAATGTCCTTCGGGGGAAATGGTACACCTGCACTTGGCTACGCAAACCGGAGCAAACCACTGTTCTGAAAGACGAGCGAAACGGGACGGACGACAACACCAGCCCTAGCAGCGATTTAATCCCTTGATCACCGAATCGTCGCCGAACGGACAAGATCGTTCAACAACTCGTGCTTGGTCGACGTATTCTGTGGCTTCTTTTTTCCCATTTTGTTCCGTCCGGCTCGTAGGTATCATCGGATTGCGTCAATCAGGAGCGGTCAAGGACACCGCAGCTGGCATCGCAGTTGAGCTGGTCTCTGTGCTGGCTTGTTTTCTCTGGCTCAATCGAAACGAATTCGTTTTTCCAAGACATCCCAGAGCATTTCTATGTTCATCGATGAATAAACGAATCCTTCGCGTTCGCGACACCAAAATATGCTGCGTACTTTTACGGATCGCAAACCCCCTTCACCGCGCTCGTCTTGCCTGGCTTTTCTGTTTCCTGCCTCGACGCGTCTCCTCAACCGATTGTTCATACAAGTTTCGGAAGCGAGATCGCCAGTTGTCTACACTCCACTCGATTTTTCGATCAAACCTTCGCGCGACAACACGACACAAATGTTCAGAGCAGATGATGCGATTCGACGTGAGCGAGGCATCAGCGTTTTGCGCATATGCGTACCAGCATATCTTGCCGCGTCGCCGCGCCATCTCGACGATCGAAGTACGTGAGGTGCCGGTCCTAAAACGTACCAGGCAAACCTCAGAAAGCAACATCATGTCCGGGTTCAGTTCGGGCGCTTTATGAGGCGCGCATTGTCGACGTTTTCCAGTCATGGTACTGGCCCAGAAAAGTGGGCACTGTTTGAAGGAATGCTACCGTTCAGAGAGAACACGAGCGATCAAGCGGCGCACGCGGACGATCGTTACGGGGCGTTCATACGAGCGCGCGGAGGTCACCAACAGTTTCGGTTGTACAGAAGCAAGAAGCGTACATGCACTCACTTCGACTAAGAGTTGTAAACGAAAATCTCCGATATGTCGTGTGGTTGGGTGCCAGGCAATGGCGCTGGAAGCACTGGGGCGCGCGATGACTGCACCCTTGCTGACTCGTGGACGGCGTCCAACGAGTGCGGGAATCGATTCCATACGACTCCCGTAGATGCATTCAGGACGATGCCCTCGCATCAATAGCATGGGTGCTCAATGAAACAGGCAGAGAAAAAGCACCTGAAACAGAGCCGGATACACGAGACGGTGTACGTCAGGCCGAGCGAACATCAGCTGGCGAGAATATTGACGACCAGAGGATTGCAAAAGCGAGATTTCAGGAGCAAAATACCTCGATGTACATCCGGGAATGTCCGGTGCTCGCACAGCGCCCAACAGCTTGGTGATCAACGAACCTTTGAGGGAATCGCGCAGTACTTCGTGTAAACACGGATCTGAAACGCTGAAGACTTGCGATGGAAAACAACAGTGACCATGACAGCGTGTATTTCATCCATGTTTGAAGCAAGACACTTGTATGAGACGGTTCAGCAGTCCAGAATGGCTGCCATGCCCCATATATACACATGGAACGGTTTTCCTAGAAATTCATGAACGAATATCCTGCTCCGTAATTCGACTTGACGATGTACCGACATGCGTAGCGGCGTCCTAGGTGCCCTAGCCTAGACGCCCGCCCCCGAAGACCTGCACGGTGTCGCCCTGCGAGCCTTATTTACCGCACCATACATCCCTGGGATATTTATGATGGCTTCGGCCTTGAAGATCACGCGTTTGTGTGTACGTCAGCAGCGTCGATGCGTCGCTCTAAAATCCATCTACACAGGTGTTCACGGAATGCTCGGCATTTAAAAGCGAGCCCGCTCAACTTCGTATACGATGTGTCATGCATGTAGACTTGCATTTTCGAACGAGATCCGTCATTGGGGCACCAGCTCGAGACTGATCAAGCATCAAGCTTCGTGCACGGTAGACAGGCTGTGCTGTGAACGGTTCGGCATTCGACGCCAGGCGCTGAACCCAGACTTGCGTCACCGTACAGTGCGTTTAGGGTTCCATCAGCAGTGCCTCGTTCTTTACGTTCGTCCTGCAATTGTCCAGGTCATAGAAGCGTATCCGCAGCATGAAACTGTTCAGTGTGAGCCGAAGTAGCAACATCCAGCATAGGCATTGAAGCGCGTGTCCTATAGATTCCAAGTGCCTGTGAGCGCTCCCGCACCGGCGATGCACCTTCGTACGAGGACGCGCTCCATACCAAGTCAGCCGAAACATTTCCTATGAATCAAGTGAGGCAGAACTCGCGATTTGTGCACTAATCCAGAAGCACGCTTTCGGGAAAGCTTAGCAACAGAATTCGGGCAATTATTTTTTGGTCTATGGTCGAGTCTTGGCTGGGAATCCCAGCTACGCAATCGATACCGACGTCAGGGAAAGCGCTAACAAATACTCGGCACTCTACGGATTATATGAACGAGCCGTTGCCTCCAACAGGGAATATGGATGTATCCGGCGAGATATAGAGACCTGGTGCGGAATGACTAGTGATTTCATAGGTACCGTTGAGGTAGTCGTCTGCAGGGAGCTCCTGCTCGTGTCGCAGAAGCTGCGTTACCGCCACACCAGCATCGAGTGGTATCCGGCGAGATATAGAGACTTGGTGCGGAATGACTAGTGATTTCATAGGTACCGTTGAGGTAGTCGTCTGCAGGGAGCTCCTGCTCGTGTCGCAGAAGCTGCGTTACCGCCACACCAGCATCGAGCAGGCAAGGCCCTCCCGGGCGATTCCCGGCGCTGTGCGCGAGCCCCGATCGTATGCACGCTGCCGCTGGCTAGCGTCTGAGCCCTGGTACGTTCTCTCCTCCGTCTTGTGCAGACGATGCAGCGAGCCGTGCGTAGGATGCTTCAATCAAGTACTGGCCAACTTCGGACCGGGCGCGGGTGCTCGTCAGGGACGACTTTGTGGAAAGCTGGGTCTCGGCGTTGCAGTGCGTTCCACAGCTGTCAATCGTTGAGTGCTGAGAACCTTTATCAGCCCGCATCTCTGGCGCTGAGAACAGAGAATCGCCAAATCCGTCGTCTGGTAACGGTGGAGCCAGCGGGCGCGTCTCTTGGACGCACCGTGACAGGGCGCTTCCGCCCGGTTTTGGCGTTGGAACGCGTCGCTGCTGAGGCGGTCGGTCGGCTGGAAACGCGCAGCTTCACTTACCGCCGAGCTGGATGTACTTCAGGCCTGCTCCAGCTTCTTCTGGATGGAAAAAAAGCTCTAGATGATACATAGATTCACCGGTTGGCTCCAGTTCTGCAGAGCGTGTGATGGAAGGCTCTCGCAGAGCTGAGCTGGCCGACATGCTGGCTTGCTGAAACAACTATTGTACGCACCAGTGCGGTGTGTTGGTACACTGGCGGAAAAACGTGTGACGATTCGAGATGAAACCAGCAGTGGATAGTTCAGGCTCTCGTGATTAGAATATACGCCGTGGGACTTGAAAGTATTTGAGCTCGTCTCCCTCAGGACATGTGCGGCTTCCTGGGTCTGAGGTTTGGAAACGAAGGACCGCAACGATGGGGCATTGCGCTCTCGAGAAACAAAGCACATTTCATTCGCTACGTTTCCATCATCACGCAGAAACCAGGACGGTAATCAGTACCGAATATCGGGCACTGCGCTTTGGAAACGACGCAGATTTCGTTGGTTATGTTTCCATTAACACCAAGAAACCATACTGGTCTTTGGTACTGCGGTCGAGGCTATGACACTGCCTGTGGCCCGACAATGCCACCATGTTGTCGCCTGGCGAAGCACTTTCCCCTGTGATGCCAATGGATATTTTGTTCTTTTGTGCTGGGCGATCGATGAGCGTACCCAGAGTTCCCCGCATGCGCAATGATTACCAGCAACTGCAGGAGAGATCTTAGGCATGGTCGGGACGCTTCGGTGTACCTCAACATTCAGAGCAGCTTCTATTTTCGTGCATTCGAGCTGAATCGATCCAGCGTACCTTCGGGCGTTGAGCCTCGTGTAGGACGCATGCTGCACCGGTGGACGTGCAGTCGCAGTCGCTTCGATGGCATCGGCTCGATACTCCGGTGTCTGGTGGAACCTGCGCCGGCGTTCTTCGCAAGCGTGGCCCGAATCAACAGCGAATCCCAAAGCGTCCAGCAAGGACGCGTCCACAAATCTAAAGCGTAGCATCCAGTGTTCTACCAAAAAGTACCAACCTTTGCCTGGTACACGGCGCTGGATCCCAGGAGCAGGCATGAACAGCACCGGCCTGTTTAAGAGTCCTCGAGTTCTGGCTCCGTGTTCAACCTCATAATGCGCAGCACTAGCGCAACTTTTTTGCCTGCAGCAATGCGAAGGAAAAGCGATAGTCGCAAATGTGGTATTCTTGAAAGGCCATAATTTTTACCGCATACGCAGATACCGTGAAAGCGTGCTGAGAAGCTATCTCAGGAAATGCACCGGAACACCCGGAACTCAACTGCAATATTCCCCAGCATATTCTAGTGGAACGTGCATACCAACCAAAATTCGATATCCAAGCAACGACAGGTTGCAGAGCGCAGACGCACCCAGTTCCGCGCTTGCCGCACGAGTCTGAATTTGAATGACACTGATCCGCCCAGCTGGACAACGCATTCGCGCTGCAAACGCTGAGCGAGCTGGTACCGGTGCCCGCAACGTTTACACTGTGCTGAGCAGCGCGATACCATATAAATCCACAGCACGCGCGTTGAGCCACTGTCGGTGTCGGCGGTATCAAAACAACAGTAAGCACATAATGACGAACATGCCAAGCATGAGCAGCATGCGGCTCACCATCGCTTGCGTTGCATCTTCAGTCTGTACAGAAACTGGGACTCCTCCGTAAGCGCCAGAGTCACCAGGATTCACCCGAGCTGCGGTCGAAGATGTAGCGCTCGGCGCTCCCGTGGGCGGCTGCGGCGGGAAGGTGAACTGAACGCCGAATATAGAGGGAAACAGTCCGAACGGAGTGAAAGATATACCGCCCGCCGTGCCGTACGGCATGAAGCTGCCCGCACCGACGCCGACGTTCCAGTCGCTGAGGTGCTCTGCTCCCGGCCGCAGCGGCGGAAGCGCTCCGTTGGCAGTCTGGGGTGGAGGTTCGACCCGCCTCGCGGCAGGCCGCGGTGGAATCGCTTCATTTGGCCTGGCGACCTTCGTCTGCTGCTTCGGGGCATCGCTGACGTCCTCGCGTGTGCGCCCGCGTCCGTAAAGCGGAATGACTCGTTCCCGATCCACCAGCGACTTGCAAACCGGACACGTCGCGTGTTGCGCCATCCAGCGGTGCAGGCACGACCAGCAGAACAAGTGCCCACACATGGTGACCACAGGATCCTCCAGCGGCACCTCAAAACAGATGGAGCAGTCAAACGGTTGCTCACTGCTTGACGCTACTGAGGATGCCGCCGCTGGTCGCTTGGCTGCGGCGTCTGTCGCCTCCGCATCCAGCGACTTGGACAGTTCAGACGTGCCGTGTGCGCTCGCCTCGAACCCTGTGTCGTCTGGGGAGTGCACAGGTGCACGTGTGTCCCCTGTCAAAGGTACCGCGTCGGTAGGCGACCGGTTGACCTGGCCGCTCTCCGCCATCGCTTACAACTCACGTCGTTTCGGTGCCGCTCAAGCGCAACGCTGAATACCGTTTGCACCACGCTGTGCCTCCGCTGCGTCACGTTTCGGGAAGCGCGTGCGACGCTCCAGCGGCGGGGCATCTCGCGAGGCGCCGGCGGCGGCAGCCGCAGTGCACGCATCCGTTGACGGTTCATCTGTTCGGGAGCGCGCCTGCCAGCTGTTCACTTCAATTGCGTTCCACGTTCGAGTGCGTGTCGCATCGAATGCCTTGACGCGGTGTACCGTAGACACGCTCGACGTGCGCTCGTTCAACCATCGAGTCCATAAACGGCAGTCACAGCGTTGCGATGTCGTTTCCGCTGATACCGGTTACTGGGAAAGCACCGCTGCATCACGGTCCGCGCGATAGCCTCTGTGGCGTAGCGAGACTGTGACAATGAATGAGGGCTATGCGCGGCAGGCGTCGGACGCAAGCATGGCACTCGGCACGCACCAGTGTCGTTGCGTATACCTGCGAGCGAGCTGCAGACTGGCACCTAGGCTGTGCACGGTGAATCAGCAACAGCTTCACACTGCGTCGGGACACTGGACAAGGCTCGTCGAGCAGGATCGGCATCACCATTCTACTTGGCGTAAGCTGTGGGGCGTCTCATATTCGCAGTTCCATTGCTCTACTCGTTATGGGCATACGCTGGATCCATCTCCCGCTTCTGACAGATCTATGCATTGGGTGTGCGCAAGTCAGCGCAGAGGGATATCGCAGGCAACACGCTCTGGCGTGGATAGAAGGTTTACACAGGAAGCGGAGCGTACGAGCTACCTATAATTTTCCAGGACCTGCAGTCCGAGTGTGCATGATGCATGCGTCGCGCAAGAAGATATCTCTGGTCATGGGCAGCTTGCACTTTTGGACATCGCTGTTTCTCGCCGTCGGCTTGCGCGAGCGCACTTGGTAACCTCGGTGACTCGAATGTCGGAGCTGCCCGGCAGACTCGCGTCGACGCAAACTTCAACGTTTCCGCGACGCATTGCCTGCAGAGAGGGCCGAATCGCTCAACAGGGTGCCTGGAGCCGGAGCCCGGGGCGGGCGCCCAGAACCTCGGCAAGACTGAAGCGCTCCCTGATGGAGCCAGATGCGCTGTGGTCGGCTGATATCGCATTCGGAGCTCCGAAACGCGAGTTACGCAACCACCGCATCTACCGTCGCCCGTTTTCGAAACGGCTACCTCCAAGCTGTGACCCTGCCGTCCGTAGATGTATCAGGAAATCAGACTTGTGATTCACTCTAAAAATCCAATAGGTTCAATGACTTAACCCGCTGCTGTTCATGGAGCAGAGTTTATGGACTTTATCAGAATCCTCCGGAATGTGTATGCGTTCCCGGTCAGACGGCGTACTGGGCACAGAGGTTGCCGCTCCAGCGGACGCGACAAATGCGTACAACGCATTTGCTCTTGGTGGCGAGCGGCATTCGCTGCTCACTCGTAACGACGACAGCGCATCCAGCGCCTGTGATTCATGCGTTCATTTTCGATTCCCGGCGAATGCCGGCTTCATCGAGACTTCGCGGCAGGGTGTCTTCCGGTGAGCGGCCGGCACGCGAACCCCGAAACGAAACCACCGCATGAACAACTCTATGCGATTTTACCGCTGTTGCTTAACACCCAGAGTCCGAGGACGTATACGAGCATCGAATGCATCGTTTCGTGGTCTTCCACACAGAGCAGCGCGAATGCAGGCAAGCGATGCGCGTTCCAGCGTCAGAGTTGCACAGGGCCGGTAAACGAGGACCCCACGAGCTCTCAGACCATCCGAACCTGCTGTTTATGAACTTGAGTCGTCTACGCAATTGCACGTTTACGGCGTACGTATCTTTGCACGAGCTCCGCAAACTGCGTCGCCGGACAAGCCCTCTGAATGAACGGATGCGTCAGGAGCCGATCTACGCTCCAACGATCCATGGGTTGCATCGCGAGGCAGGAGTGTAAAAAGTGGTGAAACTCTGGGCTCCAGCGGGCAGCTTCCGCCAGCTTGGGCGGCCCTCGGGTCGTGATCAGGAACATGGCCCGGAGCGGTGTCTCTTTGATCCATGGAGGCTCGCCCTCGGCGCATTCTATGGCGAGAATTCCGAGGCTCCAGACATCAACTTTGTAGTCGTACTCCATGCTTCTGATGAGTTCGGGCGCCATCCAAAACGGAGTGCCAACGCATGTCGTTCGCTTGTCGCGCTCTGGTGTCAACTGGGCACAATATCCAAAGTCAGCGAGCTTGATGGCCCCCGACGATTGACCAAGCAGACAGTTATCAGACTTGATATCACGATGGATGCGACGTAGGCGGTGCAGCTGACCGAGCGCAATCAGAACCTCTCGGCAGACATAGGCGATCTCTGGCTCCGTCATTCGTTCACCATGCTCCGCCAGATCATAAAGCAAGTCTGTGAGACTGCCCCCGTCCATGTATTCGAGAACAATCCACATCGTGTTGCGATGGAGAAACGCCTCGTGAACCTGCACGATGTTCGCGTGGCGAGTGCTATGCATCATGAAGATCTCCTGCTCGAGCGCGCTCATGACCTTTTCGGACCGAACTTCGACCCTTTTCATCGCAACAATTTTGGTTGGATCGGTTCGAGAGGCTGCCACATAGACAACGCCCATTGCACCCTCGCCCACTTTACGCAGGCGCACGTAGACGTCGCTGGGGTCTCGTTCCTGAATGGCGGGAAAGCGTCCCGAGGCCCTCAGTACAGGCTCGCCCCCGGTTTGGCGTGCATCTTCGGGGCTCGTCTCAGTGAGCAGCTTCGCAGCCGAGTCATCCTGGTGGAGCGCGGTCCGTTCGTTGCGCTCTTTTAAGGCTGCGACTTGGCTGGGATGGTGCGTTGGCGACGCCGCCCCAGATCGACGCAAATGAAAGTCCATGATATCGCGTACGACTTGCGGATTCGTCAAGACCTCTGTGCGACTGATACCGTTGCCAACGAGTAGGTGCTCCCACTCGCGTGGGAGGCCAGAAAATCCCGTCTCAGAGGTGAGGTCGCGGCGCACAGTCACTTTCTTGCGAACCTTGATCGGTGTCCCTATCTGGGGTGTTTCCTCAGTACTGTCAGATACATCGTTTTGTTTCGGTGCTGTGGGCTTCATATTCGGCTGTCTGGTGCTGGCCGTCCTCGGATCCGTCGCGTTGTCTGGCGCGTGGCGTGCACAAGACGGCTTGCGCTTCACTCCAGTCGAGGCGTGCGTCGGGGTTCTCGTCAACGCGCTCAAGGCAGCGAGACCCGCTAACGCGCGCAGTGCGCCTTCAGGTTCAGCAGAGGTCTCCGGGCTCTTGGAGCTGCGCTTCACTCGTGTCTTCATCCGCAGTCACCGAAAGCCTTCACAAACGCAAGCACAATGCGGGCGCTGGAACGCACCACCGGAGGTGCTCAGCTTCCGGAGGATCCCGATACACGTCGCGATGGCGGACACGCGGGCATTCGAACAGCGGCCGCCGTCGGCATCGCGCACACCCAGCGCACACACTGCAACGGCCGGGGTGCGGCGGCGCTCATCAGGGACGGATCAGCGCCGGCGTGCTGTCCTCCGGCGCGGGGCTGTCGACAGCCGTAGAGCGCCCGCCGTTCCCGCGGCTGGAGAGGCGGCGGCGCTCGCAGTTCCCGCTGCACCCTGGTGCGAGTCCGGGAGCCTGCGCCTCCAGGTTGCAGCACTGAGGGCGGTGGGGATCGGCGTGGGCGCGCCCAGCTCCACAGCATGGCAGGTCTCTGCTTGGAGTGCATTTGCACAAGAAAGTCGCATCGAGGACTCTGCGTATCTGGACTGCATGTGCGCTTTGCCGATACACGTATACCAGAATAAGACGGAACAGGTCCACGCAGCGAACACGGGCGTGCCTAATAAAGTTTTGATCGCTTCCCGTAACAGTCAACACAAGATTTTGTGCGTATTTTTGTGACTTGTTATTTTTATCGCTCTTTTTTTGCTGAATTTCAATGTGCTGCTCTCTAATGTGCCTGCAGCTCCGTTTGTCAGCAGTCGAAGAATGCTGATGGCAGCGTTCTCCTCCCGAGTTCGCAGCATTCGATTCTTATTCACGCATTTCGAACAGGCAGGCTGAAGTTGCGATCTCGGCTGCGCTTGCCATGATCATATTCTTTGTAGACAGCCTCAGTGCGCCCTTTGCAGCATGAACCTTGGCCACGGTCAGTGATTACCGTATGTGCACGACACGACACCTCTTCCGAAAAATGCCCTGTGCCGCACCAAGGAATGCTTCGCTGATCGGTGTGCGCGTTTGACTAGTACAGAGGGCCCGATGTGTTCCCTGTATTCGTTTTCGCGCCCGGTGCCGTGTTCTCCGATCATGGGCTTGCTCATGGCGATCCTTCCAGGGTGTACGCTATCCCCTGCACGCACACGCTGTAACATTGGATGGGCGATTTTTTTGGAACGCGATCTTGTTCATGATGGAGCGGTTGGCGGAAGGGAATTCCAGGATGGTGAGCAATAGAAAAAATTTAGAGTCGTTTATGTTCAGTTCCTAGAACGCAGTGACATACTCTCTACTCTGAGTAATCGCCGCAATGACTGGTGTGCAGCACGAGTCGTTGCTTCCGCTGTGAGCGGCGAGGCTGGATATCGGCGTCATGGCTGGTGCCTGCTCGCAGACGGGTGCTGCGATGGTCACCAGGCACCGCTTATGGCACCCAGAGAACCGCTTCTGCTGCAAGTTCGAACAGACGCTGGAGCCAGCGGACCTCTGTGACGACCTCGAAAGCTAGCCAGGTATTCCAGCTCCTTTGGCGGTGTTCCGCGACGGTTTCATCTCGGCAATGATGCAGCGGATGCACCTCGAGGACAATGGAAACCTACGCTTATCGAAGTCTGAGCGCGTCTTGTCGCAACGATTTCCAGAGACTGGCATGTTTCGCGTCTCGCATGATACGCTGGCCTCGTTTTAATGTTGCACCTCATTTGTGTTCCGCTTGCAGGTGCGTGTCATCAAGTGCTTCCTCGCGGGTTATAGCGGACGTGTTCAAAGAGCGTCCATTTTCAAAAATAAACTATCCTAGGGAGATGTGTATGTATGAAAATCGGGGATCCTGATGTGCTAGTGTCGCCGGTTCCAACAGAAAGAACCAAAAATTCTCTTCTCACCGACCATCGAGCGAAGGAGAGCAAGTTTTATGAAAAAGTAGAAAAAGAGAGGAACGGCGTGTGAAAAGTTTCTGTATGCCTGATGTGACGATTACGAGACTGTAACGGGACAGAGGGCACAATGACGAAGGCGCCTTGCATTGATGAGTCCCATCAGAGGCAGCAAACGCATGGAATTCGTGAACAGAGACTTGAACTCCGCCATCAAAATCAGACCACTTGTGTTACAAAAGGCGAGGCGCGCGGAACTTACGTTAGCGAAAGGTTTGGGACAGCCTCTCATGTTCGAAGTGCACACGGGACAAATTGAAACCGATATCTGGTTGCTGGTCAGAAAAAGGCCTCGAGGCGCCTGTGAGTGCGTATCACTTTCCCCTGTCGAGCCGACGCTCTCTGTGGTGCGGCATAGCCGTTCTGTCTCCGTGCAAGGACCGCATCGGCCCTGTAGACGCTATCGCCGACGCTCTGGGCATGCACTCGGCGCACGATAGAACGTACGGAACGACCATTATATCCGAGAGAAAGTATGGGTTACGGAACGTGGAAGTAAGGCGTGGAATGAGGGATACCTTACAGCGCGCTGATGACGAGCGCAGAATCCGAGAACGCTCGCCACAGCAACCACTTTGGCATTTTTTCACTGACAAAACGTTTACTTAGGCCAGCGTTCTCCGATTATGCGCTTTTTTCTTTTCTTTCTTTTTTTTCAGTGCGAGGTGAGGTATCCATCAACCCCCTACCTCCATGTTACATTACCTATACTTCGTCTCGGATATTCTGGTCGTTTCATACGTCCTATCGTGTGTGCCTAGTACCTGCCGTTCCGTATTCGCGTCTGCGCTTGAACCGCTGGAGCAGATAGCTCATAGAGCTAAAACAGCTTTTCTATACCACAGAGGGCGTCGGCTCGAGGTGTGCTTCATCCGACGTAGAATCGGGTCTCGTCGTCAGTTCGTGCTCGGACAGTCTGCGGATGCAGGCTTGCCTTCGCTGCACGACACGCTGGAGAAACTTGGTTGTTAGGATGAATTCTGGGAGCTGCCTCTCTCCTTCGTGATCATGCATGGAATGCATTGTTGTCGGTTGGCTATGCGGATTTGTGCTTGACACCCACTACAGAAGGAAGGCGTAGAGAGCACTAAACCCGTGTGCGCATCCGATCCGCTGGACCTTCCGCCTAGAAGGTAGCACGTGAGTTTGTTGGCCACTAATGAGCACTGAGGATCTGTTAGCGAACCATCAGTTGCCAGTGCTGCACTCAAAGTGAATGTCCGGCCTTTTGCTATCACGGTGTTGCCGAGCTGCTGCTGTCCTTCGAGGAGCTCGCTGCGCTCCTGCTTCTAGCGCGGCCACTGTAAGCCTAAATATGTCAGCGTCTCGGGGATTTCGTCTCGATAGCAGGGACAGTGTGACTCCCAGTGCGATTCCAGTGTTCCTATCCGGCTTAGAGCCGGTGCTGGTAGCCAGGAGCCACCAACGCTGATTTTGGCGAGCCACTGGGTACCTCGAGCAAGTCCCGGGAATTCCAGCGCTTTCTACCAGTACTTGCGTGTGTATGTTAGGTTGTAGTTCCGGTATAGAGTCAAGCCGGCGTTACTAGCGCGACTGGTACCGTGTCTACGTTCCCATATTGGTGTTTGGACCGTTCGCTTGAGGCGGCGGGAGCCTTGTACATTCCTGGGGAACGATTGGGGAGCGTGTTTTCGCCCAAGAGGCGCTTCAGCCAAATATGCGTCGATTTCATCCAAGTGATCTTGCGGTGCGTTGGGGTTTGCATGAAACTCCGACTGAACCTGGTGCGCACAGTGGGCTTTTTGGCCCATACATGTGCCCGGCAGCCTGCTGCTATCGCCTCTGTCGAGGGTATTTGGAGTTCAAGTCCGAGTGCCAGGCAGGTTGGTTGCTCTGCTCTGTACTGAGCACCCAACAACAACGAGTCGCATTGCCCTGTTGGCGGCTGCCTGCAGACGCGAGGCATTTGTGTGCTTCATGCCCCACCATTCAGCACCCCAGGACGAAGGCTGGATGATACACATCCTAAGTGCCCTCGTACGAATTGCTATGCAGATAGAGGGGTCGGATGGGAATGGACGTGCGATCGCTGTACGTCTATGCATCTTGGCGGTCATCTCGTCGATGTGTGCCTTTTCGTCGAGCGTCGGCGTGAGACAGACCCCCAGGTAGCGATATGTTTCCACGATCGGAATTTCCTGATTCTGCAACCGCCACGAGCGATTGCGAATGCTCTGCGAGTCTCCATGGATGGCCATGACGCCGCACTTCGATGCTCCTATGCTCATAACCCAGCGATCGGCCCAGGCGCTGACTTGTTCCATGCTAGTCGCGAGCGTTTCCGGGGCGTTTGCCAACAGCACGGCATCGTCCGCAACTAGAGGGCCTGCGAGGCGGTTCCCATGTGGGCGCTCCTCATCGGGCATCTCCACAGTCTATCCACGGCACCTCAAGCCCGTATTGTCTGCAATTGTTCAGCAGATCGTTGATGAAGATGTTGAAAAGGAGCAGGGATGCGCGGTCGCTCTGTCGCAGTCCATGGCAGATCCTTATCGAAGGGATTCTTGAGCCATCGCCCAGTCGGATGCGCATCCACGAGTCTGCATAGAGCCCAAGGAAGAACGCTAAGCACTTTGCGGAGACTTGGGCTCGTTCCATCTTGAGAAATAGAGCCTCATGCGGGACCGTGTCAAAGGCCTCTTGGAAGTCGATGAAGCATACGTAAGCTGGTTGTTGGTCGCTAATGAAGCGACGTTGCGCCACTTCCATGAAGGTCAGGGCATGGCTCATGCACTCCTCGCAGCTCCGGAATCCAGCCTGTTCTGGGGCGAAGAACTTGCGCTCCTGGAGGCGCCTCTGGATCCGGTTCGTGAGCATGGCGCGAAGTAGCTTCATGATTGACGGGATGAGGCGCATAGTCCGGTAGTTGTTCATGTCTGTGGGGTTTGGAGTCCTTTTTGAGGATTTGTACGACCTCGGCAGTCCTCCATACATTCGGGATATACGCCTCTTTAAACATGCGTTGGATGAGCTCCAGAAAGCGTTTGCCTAAGATTGTGTCAGGTTCATCTGGTATCGATAGTGTCCCTGTTGTCCCGTCTTCTGGGGTCACCAGTTTCATCCACTCCGTCGCGATACCTTCGATGCCAGGTGTTTTGCGGTTGCTTGAGCGTAGCAGGGTCCGGACAGATTCAGGTCAGAGGATTGGGTCGTCCCATTCCGGTACTGGGTCGAGGCGCGGTAGTTCTGCAGCATATTGGTGCCAATAGATTGGGTCTTGGCAGTGCCCAGTTGCTTCTTCATGCAGCTCTGGCCCGTGGTCCGTCCAGGCCTCATTCACTGAGGCACGCTCCGTCCTCAGCGCTTCCTTATAAACGATTGGTGTGAGCCCCAGGCACTTTTTTGGTGGGTCCAGTCTCGATCGGATGGAGCGCCAGGTCTCATCTTCGTTGATGCTCTCTAGCATAGATTTCGCCAGGGAGGCGACTTTGTGGTTTCGATCCTCTCGTTTGTTTTCTCTGGAAAGTTTCTTCTTTCTTTTGATAGCTTCTTCATGTTGCGCCTGTAGCGCCGTTAGGACTGCCTTCGCTTCCTTGTCTCCCGCGTTGGCGCGTATGGCGGTGCGGTTGAGGATCTTGTTAAGTCGGCGGCATTCATCAATCCGAGTTTTGGTACGTCGTTTCAGGTACTGAGGTTTGCAACTGTTGCGTTCTGGTGCAAGCAGTCCCAGTTCTCTGGCGATCTTCTGATTCCCATCTATAAACTCGCATGCCAATTGGTCTGAAGATTTGTATTCACGGCTTTTCGGATCTCCAGCGCTGTGAGCAGGTGACTGGGTTTGGCGACGGCTTTCTTGAGTTCCCGCTGGGGTGCTCTTTCGGGGGATCACTTGTGATGGGCTCGCTTAGGAGTTCTTCTTTCTATTCTTCTGTTTTTTCTTGCTGGTTTTCTTCTTCTTCGGGCTCTTTCCTGAGCTACATTCTCTGGTTATTTTGCATCTAGGTGGATCATGAGGTTCCTGTGTCTCCTTCTCCGTATCTGGTTGGGTCTCTTTTCCTGTTGTAGAGTCCTCCAGTTGTATCTGTTCCTCTTTACTCTACTAGTAATTCGATATCTCTTAGTCTAGATTCGAGGCGATCCCGCTAACATTCCATGATGCGAAACCTATTGAGTCGTAGCGCGTAAGGGAATTGGAGTAGCGCTGCAGTACTCAGGAGATACGCCGTCGATTTAGACGCACCCTCCACGGGGTGTGTGAGCGTACATGCCACCAGCGCCTCCTGCATTCCAGTCGTTCATTGAGTGTCTGCCGCAGCGCTAGCGTAGAATCAGAAGTACATTAGTCAAGGTCGATTCGAATGCGACCTTTTTATTGCCCGACGCTTTAACCTCCCCTCAACCACTAGGAATACTCTGCAAACCACCCTTTCAGCGGCTTCGTATCCGCTCCCCAGACACATAGGCGGGCAAGTCGCTTATTCCGGCTTCGACCGCGAACATGCTGCCAGCCGTCTTCCAAAGTATCCGCCTAGATTGTTTCCAAAGTTGAGGTAGGTACCAAGGTAGGAGGTAATCCTGAGCTTGAGTTCGAGGATGGGTCCAGGATTTGCGCCCGAACCTGCAGCGTTGTTTCGGGAGGGGCGGATGTCTGCTCAGAATTTTCATCCATATTTTCTGGTGCTACTGCCTCCGCCCCACTGTTCGTTGCGGTCAAGGTCCCTGGCGTGGGCTTCCTTCCCCGTCGCCCAAACACCCCCTGTTAACCCAATTTCAGAGCTTCTCCGGAAAAATTACACCTCTCTGGCGGGCGTGGTTGGTGGGGCTTTAAGATACTTGTTCTTGAATAAATAGTTTGCGACGTGTTCGTTTTGTTGTGTTTTTCTTTTCATTGCGCCCGCGAGCTCGCACGCACACACCAACAACGCTTTTCGAAAGTCGAACGACGCTGGCCGTGTACAGCGGTGGCGGGAAAATCGCCCTAGACATTGCGTCTCCAGGTGACGTGCAGACGCCTCCCTGTCTTTTTCGACCGGCTACCCACGACTGCTTCAAACTTTTTCTCATATAGTTCGACTTTGAGGGGTTGTCCAACAAAGGTTCTTCTTGTCCACTCTGGAGGTTTGTTCTCCAGCACCGCATATCTCCTGATATTGATAGCGGCGTGAAAGTCTCGGTTCACGAATTCCATACGTTTCTTGCCATCGTTCGTTGTGCTCACCAGTGCGAGTAGTCCTCGAACTTTCGCCCTCCCTTCCATTGGCTCTTCTGTTAGCGGTCCGTACTTTGCGATTTCCTCAGGGCTCCGTTGACACTTTTCTATCTCCACTCTCTGAAGTGTACATCCCAGTTCATGGTGTGCATATGACGTTCGGAACTCGTCTACAGGTATCATAACGAAACGCCATGCACAATATTTGTACACTCTCGTCGTAGGAGCTGGCGTAGTCCCTTTCTTCGACGCCCAGCGCCCTGCCCCATACGATACTACTAGCCTCTGACTTTGATCCTCTTTGAGGGCACTCAACTGAATGAAAAAGTTCGCGAGCGCCCGCTGCTTCCCACCGTATAGATTCATTCGCAAACGAGCGCACCGGGGCTTTGTATACTCCTCCCACACTGCATCCCAATGGGCAACACGAACATCCATGAATTTCCGAAAAGCTTCATAATCCGCTCCGGGGCTCGTCAACTCGCTCATAGCTTCCAGGTGCTCTTTCATTCCTGAATTCCAAGTCTCGATTTTCTTCCTCGCATTCATTATACCGGATTCTCGATAGTATCTCGCTCTCGAGAACCTCAAAACACGCATGTCTTTCTGACGTAAGTTGCCGTCAGTACCATCTTCCGCACGCTTGGGAGCAGCGATGGTTATGATATTCGTATTCCCAGGGTCCACGCCAACGACAAAGTCGTTATCCTGCACCTCCTTTTCTCAGAACCCGCCTTCTCGTTTTCTTGATGCTTCGTCGCGCGAACGACAAGGTCGTTCCCCTCCACCTCCTGCATCACAGGATCCGCCTTCTTCTCATCTTCATGCCTCGCAGCGTCGACGACAAGGTCATTATCTTGCACCTCCTGCGTCGCAGAATCCGCCTCCTTCTCATCCCTATCCTTCGCCACGTCAACCACAAACTCGTTATCCTCCACCACCTGCGTCGCAGGATCCTCTTTTTGTTTTTTTCTTCCTTCGTCACGGGCGCAGCCGAGGGCGGGACTGGCCGTTCTTTCTTCAACCGCCGATAGTGTATAGACAAGGCTACTCCATCGGTTTCGTTCAACCCAGTGAATACCTTTTGTTTGCTCACTTTGAGGCGTTTGAAATTGAAGATATTCTTCCAGTACGTCTCCTGGTTTTCACAGGTAAACTCCTCCCTGCTGACATTGAGCTCGGAACTGATCTCCTTCATGATGGCGTGAAGGATTCTAGAGTCGATAGTCACAAATGTGACTTGATCTTGCACATTGGAACCACGTCGAAACGCTTACCCATTAGGACAGCGTTCCTTCTCTCCCACTCTTCATTTTTCTCCTCACTCAGCTTCATCTCCGCCTTGCGTCCGAGTTCTCGGTCCAGAAACACAAAATAGCGCAGCACGAGGCGATAGTATCTTTCCTTATCTTTTTTAACTCTGATATCTTGTCTGTCGGATTTGCCAACCCCAAGACTGCACGGTACTCTTGTATGGCCGCACGGATGACAGAAGCTTCATTCTTTCTCTTACGTGATGTCTTCTTGTCGACGAGTTCGATCTCGTCTTCACGTTTGCGACCTTTCGTGGTACCATTGATAATTGCCCATTTTCCATTGTGAGATAGGCGCCGTATAGAGTGCAACCACTGCGCGGATCATGAAACGCTTCGGGTTCATTGTCAAATTGTTCCTCAGGTTTGTGATGTACTTCATCGCCGCGTACATGTAAATATCCCGGTCACCCTTGTATCGAGTACCCTCAAAGCTGTAAAAAGGATGTTTTTCGTGCAGTTCAAGAACCTGCTCGTTTTCTTCCGCGCTTCCTCTGTACCAAGCATCCGGTGACGAATAAAGGTCGTATCGAAAAACTTGTCCGGAATCTCGACCGTTTCCATGTGCGTCACGTCGCGACACATCTCCTTCACCAAATGCATTACTTCTGAGGAAACCTTCATAATCCTCAAGGAGTACGACTCGATACGTTTTTTGATAGCTTCTCGCAACTTTCCCTGTAGGGATCCATGATATGTCCAAGAAGGAAAGTTTTCACCATCTTCTCGTCGTACAGTTGTCTTTCTTGCAAGCATTGGCGTCGGGCCTTCCCTTTTTACTTCTTTTTCTCCTCCTTTTCTTCTGGACTCGGCACTGTTTTTTGTTTTTTTCTAGCAGCTGGCGACCTTGGGCCTCCAGGATCGTCGAGTCGCAATTTCATAACTTCCCTCTTTTAGTTTCTTTGGGAAAGAAGGCTCACTAAACGCTTCTGCTATGTACTGCACAAAAACACTAGAATACATTTGTTTGAGGTATGAAACATGAATGAACTGAAAAATTATACTTTTGTGTGACTGCAACGCAAATACAACTTGTACGGTACAGCAACAAGAACAGATGCTGCCACGATTTCGTATTCCTTGAAGTGCGGCATTTGAGTCGTGCCACGTGCTTACCAGATCTCCCAGGTGCGCAAATCGACAGCGCTATTTAAAACAAAGAACAGAGACTCACAATTCACCAGCAACGATATAACGATTTCGTTCCCTCTCTACAACAAACGTTGAAAGGGGAAAAGTATTTCCGTATGTTAGAAAGCCTACCTTTCAGGCAGAAGGTCCCGCGAGCCGGACGAGCCTGCGGGGCTTGCGCTCCGTGGGACTTTGCATTGGCAGATGCTGCGTTGAGATCTGAGCTACTCGTCCGAAAAACAGATTTTTCTGGGACCAGGAGCGGGTATGCTGCAAGTGTGCGTCGCACTGGTCGAAGATGACTCCTTGTATATCGCTTCGCGCTGCTGAAGGCAATTGGTCTGTCTGTACAGCTTGCAGGCTCCGAGAATGATAACGAATCACGACACGTTGCCGAAAGAACGGAAACTAACCACTGACTCGCAACTCGACAATCGTTTCGCTCGACCTTGATAGTAAGCGTTGAAGGGGGGAATAGTTCCCGTATCTTTGTACGTTTACCGCTTAGGCGGAAGGTCCCACGAGCCGTGTGAGTCTGCCTGGCTAGTGCTTCGGGCTTCCTCCAGTGGCTGGTGTTTTGACGAGACCTACGCAGCTCGTCCGCAACGCAACTCGGACTAGGAGCATGATGCTGCGTGTGGAGCGACGCCCTGGTCACAGGGCACTCTGAGTATGTCGCATCGCGCTGTCGCGGGCTCCCAGAATGATTATGTACTCCGCATCGGTCTCGGATGAACCAAGCATCGAGTCGATGCCCTGAGTGGTATGTCATAGCCGTTCTTTCTCCGTGCTGCATCTGCTCCAGCGGTATGACTGCTATTGCGAGTGCAGCCAGGCAGACAACTGGCACACGATAGAGCGCACGAAACGACCAGTGTATCCGAGAGGATATATGGTTCATGG
>Ga0078972_1004868_pt1 | contig 35499 bp, 36 predicted proteins | sample YelNatPaOPGAMG01_FD_67568 | JGI IMG/M metagenome (GOLD analysis project Ga0078972, IMG submission 67568) | Hot spring thermophilic microbial communities from Obsidian Pool, Yellowstone National Park, USA - OP-RAMG-01 (SPADES assembly) (version 2) | ecosystem: Environmental > Aquatic > Thermal...
GTATTGCCCCAATTATGGGGGCCCGCCCGGAACCGCCTCCCTGCGGGGACAGCCCTGATGCCGACCCCGGTTTAGAGAAGGCGGGGGTCGGTTTTTTTCACCTTGATTACTATACGTTTGTGTAGTAATATATGAGTATGGCGCGAATATGGGTGGGCACTTCGGGATACGGTTACCATGAATGGGTCGGTCCGGTTTATCCGGAGGGCACCGAAGCGGAGGACTACCTTTCGGTGTACGAGGGTCTGTTCCCCACGGTGGAATTGAATTTCTCCTACTACCGGATGCCCACCGCAGACCAGCTGACCCACATGCTTCTGGCCAGCCAAAAACTCATCTTTTCGATCAAGGCTAACGATACGCTCACCCATAGGATTGACCCCCTTTCTTGGAAAGAGCGGGCGGCGGAATTTCGCCGGGCCCTGGAGCCCTTGGCCAGTTCGGGCCGTTTGGGGGCGGTGCTGTTTCAATTCCCCTTTTCGTTTCACTACGATATCGATCGGCGGCGGTATCTGGACGTCCTGTGCCGGTCCATGGCTCCCCTACCCCTGGTGGTGGAATTCCGGAATCCCCAATGGTACAACAACCGGCTTATCGAGGGTCTTCGAAGCCGGGGAATCACCTTGGCGGGGCTGGACCTCCCGATCCTCAAGGATCTGCCCCCGGTTATGGATGTCATGACCTCGTCTTTGGCGTACCTGCGGTTTCACGGGAGAAACGGGGAAACCTGGTGGGGCTCCGATTCGGCGTCCCGCTACGACTATCTCTATTCGGAAATCGAGTTGGAGTCCTTTGTTCAGCGAATTCGGGCCCTTTCCGGGAGAAGCGAGCGAATTCTTGTCTATTTTAACAACCATCGCCGGGGGCAGGCGGTTCAGAACGGTCTTCGCTTGGTTGAAATGCTCAAAAACGAGGAGCTTGTTCCATGACCAGCGACGCCACGGTCGTACACATCAACGTGATCGGGTTTCCCTCGGCGGTGAGCCTGGCCAAGGATCCAAGCCTGCGGGACCAGGCCTTTGTGGTGGCCGGTACGGGGCGGGGAGCGTTGGTGCTGGATGTTTCTCCCCGGGCCCGACGGGAGGGTCTGGAACCGGGAATGAACCTTCTGGCGGCCCAGAGACGTCTTAAGTCCTTGATCGTCCGGCCTCCGGAACCCTTGGACTACGGGAAGGCCCACCGGGAGATGGAGCGGATCGTCCGGCGTTACGCGCCGGAGGTGGAAAACCAAGGGGGCGGGCATCTCTATTTGGACCTGCGGGGTACGGGGCGGCTCTTCGGTCCCCCCGCCGACTGCGCCCTGCGAATTCGCGATGAAATTGTCGATCAACTGGGGATCGATCCCACGGTGGCCGTGGCGCGGAATAAGGTAAGCGCCAAGGTGGTCACCCGGACCCTGCGGCCCACGGGGTTCGCCTTTCTTCAGCCTGGAACGGAACAGGAGTTCCTCTCGGGTCAGGACGTTCGGCTGTTGCCGGGTGTTGGTCCGGCCCTCTTTAAACTCCTGTACACCGCGGGTATTCGAAGCATCGGCGCCCTGGGTTCCCTGGAAGCCGAAGAAGGACGGGCCCTCCTGGGGCCTCGGTGGCAAAATCTGGTCCTAGCCGCCCGGGGGATCGAGGCGGAGCCGGTGTACGATTCCTCCCTCCAAAGCCCCGCCCTGGAACGGAGGTTGGATTTCGAGGCCGACGTGGCGGATTGGGAGGCCCTCCGGGCCGCCGCGATAGCCCTGGTAGAGGACGGGGGGATGGACCTGCGGCGGCGGCGGTTAGCCCTGGGGCGGCTGGGAATGACGGTTCTGTACGCCGACGGATTTCGCCGTTCGGCGGGCCTGCGGGTCCGAGGGCCCATCGCCTTGGACCAGGATTTGATACCCCTGGCCGATCGACTTCTCCGCCTGGCCGCCGATCGGCGAGTACGGATCCGTTCCCTGGAGCTTCGGTTCACCGACCTGGTTCGGGACCCCCTGGAACGGGATCTGTTTGAGCCTGAGTTGGCCCTTCGGCAGGAACGCCTGCAGACGGCGGTGGACCGAACCCGTCGGCGCTTTGGTCCTGCGGCGCTTCGCCGGGCCACCGAGTTGTTGGCCCCCCCGGCCCAGAGTTCGGTTCTCAGGGCCGACTCCCATGGCTAGCCGGCTTGGGATACGATCGGCCTATTCATTCCTCTACGGCGTCCGATCTCCCCAGGATATCGCCCAGCGCCTCCGTTCCGATGGGGCGACCGCCCTGGGAATAACCGATAGAAACGGTCTGTACGGTTTACCCGCGGTGCTGGAGGCGGTTCAAGAAGCGGGGCTTAAACCGGTGGTGGGGGCGGAACTGGTCTGTTCCGAGGGATCGGTATTTTGTTTCGCGTTGAACCGTTTGGGGTTTTCCCGGCTTTCAGAAATTTTGACGGCCATCTACAGGAACGCCGCCCTGGACGGGAGAGCCCTGGGAACTCTGTTGGGGGATAATAGCCGGGGCTTGGCGGTGGCTACCGCCGTTCCATCCCTGTTGACCGCCCTTGCCGGTCGTGTACCCCGGCTGTACGGCGCCCTTAGCCCCCGAAACTTGGCCGTTATCCCCCCGGCCCGCCGACTGAACCTTCCCCTTATCGCCCTGGATGACGCTACCCTTTTGGATACCTCGGATATGGAGGTCCACCGGGTGCTCCGGGCCATAGCCCTGGGCAAGACCGTGGGGACCCTGGGCCCCGGCGATACGGTGGAGGCCGAGGACCGGTATCTGCCGATCCAAGAACGGGATCGACGTTTGGCTTCCTGGCCCGACGCGGTAACGGCGGCGGAGGCTTTGGCCCAGGAGGCCCAGTTCGATCGCCTTTTTAACGGGTACCTGTTCCCCGAGTACGGAAGACCGGAAGGTCGGACCGTGGAGGATATACTGCGGGAACGGGTGTACGCGGGGGCCGAGGCTCGTTACGGCGAATTATCCGACCCCATTGTGGAGCGGATCGAGTACGAACTGGATATCATAAACCAAAAGGGTTTCGCCTCTTATTTTCTCATTATGGACGATATCGTCTCCATGGCCGCGCGAACCTGCGGCCGGGGTTCCGGCGCCGCGTCCATCGTGGCTTACGCGTTATCGATTACCCCCGTGGACCCCCTGGCCCACAATCTTTATTTTGAACGATTTTTAAACCCCGCGCGCCTGGATCCGCCGGATATAGACGTGGACTTCCCCTGGGACGAACGGGACGATCTGATTCACCGGGTGATGGAACGATTTGGGTCGGATCGATGCGGTCGGGTCGCGAATCACCTCTTTTTTCGATTTTCTTCCGCCCTTCGAGAAACGGCCCGCGCCTACGGATTAGCGGACGTCGAAATTTCCCGCTTTCAACGTCGTTTATTGGAACACCGAGAGGGGCCTGGGAGAAGAGGCTTGGACACCGAAACCCTGGAGGAACCCTGGAAGGGGGTATACACCCTGGCCCTCCGTCTGGAAGGCCTACCCCGGGGTATCGGGACCCATTGCGGCGGGCTGGTCATCGCGCCGGCACCCTTGGGCCGCTACGTGCCCGTTACCGTCTCCGCCGAGGGGTACCCCCTCGTGGCGTGGGAAAAGGAGGGTACCGAAGCGGCGGGGTTCATAAAGTTGGATCTCCTGGGGAATCGATCCCTGGCGGTTATCCGGGATGCCCTGGAGAACCTGCGGGAGCAGGGTACGGTGGTTGACTTTAATCGGATTCGCCCCGAGGAAGATCGGGAAACCATCGAGGCCCTGGCCCGGGGTAATTCTCTGGGGGTTTTCTACATCGAATCCCCGGCCATGCGGCAACTGCAAAAAAAAACAGCCCGGGGAGATTTTGAGCATATCGTAATCCATAGTTCGATCATCCGTCCCGCGGCTAACCGCTTTATCGCCGAATACGTTCGGCGCCTCAAGGGGGGGGCTTGGAAGCCCCTGCACCCTCGGTTGGAGCGTATCCTCCGGGAGACCTACGGTATCCTTTGCTATCAAGAGGATGTATCCAAAACCGCCGTAGCCCTGGCGGATTTTGATGAAGCTTCCGCCGACGGTCTTCGGAAAATAATCGCGAAAAAGGCGGGGGGGAAAAAGCTGGAGGAATATAAGTCCCGGTTTTACCAAGGGTGCCAGAAAAATCTTGTGGATACGGAGGTGATAGACGCGGTTTGGGCCATGATGCTCTCCTTTGACGGGTATTCCTTCTGTAAGGGCCACTCGGCCTCCTACGCCGTGGTATCCTTCCAGGCCGCCTACCTTCGGGTCCATTACGGGGCCCCGTTTATGGCGGCGGTCCTGTCCAACCAGGGGGGCTATTACCACAGCCAGGCGTATATCAGCGAGGCCCGGAGGATGGGCTTGATCCTGGAGGGGCCCGACGTGAACCGTTCCCGGTTTCCGTATTACGGGGAGGGTCCGCGGCTCGTGGTCGGTCTTATGGCCCTGGGGGAGCTGTCAAAAGCCGGCGCCGAAGGGCTGATTGCGGAGCGGGATCGAAACGGACCTTATAAATCGCTGGAGGATGTATGCGAAAGAATACGATTGCGTCGAGACGATACGGTGGCCCTGGTTTCCGCCGGGGTCTTCGATAGCATCGCCCCGGGAATACCCCGGTCCGCCCAAAGCCGTTACCTGCTCACCGGGTCTTCCCGTTACGCCGAAGGGCCCGCCCTTTTTCCCGGGACCGGCGATGGAAGCTCCGCCAGACCGGTGGAGGCAAAAGAAGCGGGTCCTCCGTATGCCAGGAAGGGAAAACCGGATACGGAAGAACTTTTAGGGGAATTCTCCACCCTTGGATTTTTGCGGGAACATCACCCCCTGTACCTCTGGAAAAAAGCCCTGGGGTCCCATAGGACCGTTCGGGCCGTGGATATGGAAAAGCATAGCGGCCACCGGATTACCCTGGTGGGTTGGCCTATCACCCGCAAGGAAATTTGGACCCAGGAAGGGTTGACCATGAATTTTATCAGTTTTGAGGACGAAACCGCCCTCTACGAAACCGTGCTGTTTCCCCGGGTGTACGAACGCTACAGGTCCATCCTCTTTGATATACGTCCCTTTCTCGTTACCGGGACCGTGCAGAACGATCAGGGGGCCCTCTGTATCCAGGTCTCCCAATTAGTCGCTCTGGAAGCGGCGCCCCATTCCGGTTCTATACGGGGTGGGGGTATAAATGATTATAAAAATGCTATATGATGTAAAGATCATAATAATTACGAAGGAATTTAATGCCGAACAACGATTTCTCTTCTCTTAATCTGATGGCCGAGAGCCTTAGGGCCCTGGACCACGAGGGGTATACTATACCCACACCGATTCAACAAAAAGCTATCCCCGTGGTCCTCCAGGGCCGGGATCTTTTGGCCTGCGCCCAAACCGGAACGGGGAAAACTGCGGCCTTTGCCCTCCCCGTCATTCAGCACCTGGTTAAAAACCCTGGACGTTATACACCCCGTCGGGTTCGGGCCCTCGTGGTCGCTCCGACCAGGGAGTTGGCCGCCCAAATAAACCAGGAATTCGCCGCCTATAGCCGGTACGTCGAACTAAGCCGGGCCTGTGTTTTTGGGGGCATCGGAAAATTGCCCCAGGTCCGCGCCCTCGCCCACGGGGTCGACGTGCTCACCGCCACCCCTGGACGGCTTCTGGATTTAGTAAACGATAGGTCGGTGGATCTTTCGGCGGTGGAGATCGCCGTGTTTGACGAAGCGGACCGGATGCTCGACATGGGCTTTATACGGGACGTACGCAAAATAGTGGCCCTTCTGCCAAAACAACGGCAAACCCTCCTATTTTCCGCCACCATGCCCGCGGAGATCGAGGACCTTGCCCGGAGTCTTCTGCGGAACCCCGAACGGATCGCCATCGATCCCGAGACTCTTACCGTGGAACTGATAACCCAGCGGTTATACCATGTGGAAAAGGGGGACAAAAAAGACCTTTTGAACCGTTTAATGACCGAACTCCAGGTAAGCCGGGCCATCGTTTTTTCTAAAACAAAACACGGAGCGGACCGGATTGCCAAGGGTTTAGCCACCGCGGGTATTACTGCGGGGGTTATTCACGCGAACAAGGGGCAGGGAAACCGCACCCGAACGATGGAAGCCTTCCGTTCCGGAGAAACCCGGGTCCTCGTGGCGACGGATATAGCCGCCCGGGGCATCGACGTGGACGATATATCCCATGTGTTTAATTACGATATGCCCACGGAACCGGAAACCTACGTCCATCGCATCGGCCGTACCGCCAGAGCCGGAGCCGCCGGTACCGCCATATCCTTCTGCGATACGGAGGAACTAAAACTGTTGAAGCAAATTGAACGGCTTCTTAAAAAACCTATCCCCGTGGCGGAAGGGAAAAAACAAGGCTCCACGGTTTCGGACGGAAAAAAACAAGGCCCCTCGGCTTCAATAAACCAGGGGCCCCCAAAAAACAACCGAGGTAGAGGTCACCAAATGACCAGTAAGCGGGGAACGGTGTCCCGGCAATTTTCATCGTAATGGTTAAAGATGAGAGATGCGGGACTCGAACCCACCACCTTCAGCTCCGGAGGCTGACGCTCTATCCAGATGAGCTAATCTCTCGTGGTTTTACGGTACCCTATTCGATGGTTTTCTGTCAAGGGCGGCTCCACAGGGGTCTCTAAAAATTTTACCGAGTTTTTAGATGCGCCCAAAGCAATTCCTTACAGGAATTGCGATTTCAGCGAGACAATTCTAAAAACATCAGTTTTCAGAATTGTCTCAATAATAAAAAATATCGGTCCTGGGATTGACAGAATCGCCGTGGACCGGGATTATTCTCCGCCTATGGAACCAATCATTTTAGCGTCCGGATCCCTTCGGCGGCAGGAATACTTCAGGCTGATGGGGATTCCTTTTAGCATCATGCCCTCCAACGTGGACGAGACCCCAACGGCGGGGAAAAACCCCCGATCCCAGGCGGAGGAGATAGCCCAGCGGAAAGTAACCGAAACGGTTCGACTTTTACAAGATCGGATCCCTCCGTGGGTTTTTGGGGCCGATACGGTTATCTCTGTGCAGGACTCAATTTACGGAAAGCCCCTGGATAGGGAGGACGCTCGACGGATGCTCTCCATGCTTTCGGATAGGGAACACGAGGTAATTACGGCTATGGCTTTGTTTAACGGCAAGAAAAAATCTATAGATTGTCGTTCCGTGGTCAGCCGAGTTCGTTTTGCCCCCATTTCGGATGCCGAAATGGAATGGTATTTGGATACGGGGGAATGGCAGGAAGTAGCGGGATCCTACAAAATTCAAGGGCTGGGGGCCTGTTTTATTTCGGAGGTCCATGGTTCCTACAGCGGTATCGTGGGGTTGCCAATGCGTGAATTTTATGTCATGTTACGGGAGAACGGATATTCCTACGCGTCCGCGTAACCGTTCATATTTTCCGTCCTTTCCAGGGGTGTATGGCCCTAGGGCTAAAGGATGAGATACAGAGAAGGCGTCGCGATGGAAATCGCGAACGGGAGGAAATTTTGGCCGTAGTTACAATGAAGAGTTTGCTCGAATCGGGCGTCCATTTCGGTCATCAGGTAAAGCGGTGGGACCCTCGGATGAAGAAATATATCTTCGCCGAACGGAACGGTATCCACATCATCGATCTGCAAAAAACTATTCAGGCGATCAAAGATGCCTACGACGTAGTTCGGGCCACGGTGGCCTCGGGAAAAACGGTTCTCTTTGTGGGAACGAAAAAGCAAGCCCAGCAGGCGATTCAAAAAGAAGCCGAACGGTGTGGAATGTTCTACGTGAACAACCGCTGGTTGGGCGGTATGTTGACCAACTTTTCTACCATTAAAAAATCCCTACTCCGTCTGAAAAAACTTGAAAAGATGGAAGTGGATGGAACCTTCGAAAATCTTACGAAAAAAGAAATCGCCGCTCTGGCTAAGGAGAGGGCGAAGTTACAGAAGAACCTGGGGGGTATCAAGGAAATGAAAGATCCCCCGGGGGTTCTCTTTATCATCGATACCCGAAAGGAAGCGATCGCGGTAGCGGAAGCCCAGCGGATGGGAATTCCTATTGTGGCGGTGGTTGATACGAATTGTAACCCCGAAGGGATTGATTATCCGATTCCGGGGAACGACGACGCTATTCGGGCTATTACCCTGTTCACCCAAATTATCGCGAACGCGGTGGTGGAAGCGGACAACGAGACGGGTCTTAAGATCATCGAAACCCTGGGAGACGAGGAAGAAGGGGGCGAAGAGGTTGTAACCGACGCGTCCTTGCGGGAAGAGGATAAGGAGATCGATATCGAAACCTACGCTACCGTCCCCGGGGCTCCCGTTGTGGCGGTTGAAGCCGAGGAAACGGAAGAAGAAGAACTTCCTGTGGATGTGGATAAGGTCTACGAGGAAAAATAAGGGGTTGCGGAATGGAAATTAAGGCATCGGACGTTAAGGCCCTGCGCGAAAAAACCGGCGCGGGAATGATGGAATGCAAGAATGCTCTGGTAACCTGCGAGGGTGATTTTGGTAAGGCGGAAAAGCTTCTGAAAGAAAAGGGCCTCGCGGCCCTAGAAAAACGGGCTGACCGGGCAACCAACGAGGGCAAGATTTTTATCAAAATTAAGGACCATACGGCGATTTTGGTAGAATTGGTTTCAGAGACCGATTTTGTGGCCCGAAACCCCGAATTTATCGCCCTCGGTGGAGCGATAATCGACCGGGCTTTTGAAAAGGGCTATACGGAGATCAACGACGATTTGAACAGCCTGGTAACCGATTTGGCCACCAAGATCCGGGAAAATATGGGGCTCAAGAGGCTTAAGGTTGTAAAAGCGGCCTCCAATGAGTATATAACCAGCTATATCCATGGGGATGGGGCTATTGGTGTGGTCGTTAAAGTGGCCGCCAACCCCGAAAAAGCCCTGGCCGATGAGCGGGTAAAGGCCTTTGCCTTCGATTTGGCGCTCCATATCGCGGCGTTCAACCCCATGGCCTTGGATCGCTCCAAGGTCGATGCGGCCCATTTGGCGGAACAGGAAGAAATTTTCCGCAAACAGATGGAAGTGGACGAGAAGATGAAGGGAAAGCCCGCGAACGTTGTAGATAGCATCCTTAAGGGAAAAATCAACAAGTACCTGTCGGATATTTGTCTGGTGGACCAGGGTTTTGTAAAGGACGAAAAAATGTCCGTCGCGAAAACCATGGAAGATTTGGGCAAGCAGGTGGGTGCACAGCTTTCCATCGCCGATTACGTGTATTTCAAAGTAGGTCAGTAGATTTTTTACACGGCAGGGTCCGGGGCTTGACGAAGGACCCCCGCCGTTTTTCGTATCAAGGGGAATCGGATATGAATACTGTTATAACGTCCTCGGAAGAACGAATGAAAAAAACGGTGGCAAGTTTAAAAGATGATTTCGCCGCCATCAGAACGGGCCGGGCTTCGGCTTCGTTATTTGATAAAATTCGCGTGGATTATTACGGAGAAAAATCTCCCCTGGCGCAGGTGGCGAATATTTCCGTACCCGAAGCCCGTCTTATCGTGATCCAACCGTGGGATAGGGCTTTGATCGGCGAGATAGAAAAGGCCATCCGATCCTCCGAATTATCCCTTAACCCTTCTAATGACGGTAAGGTAATCCGTATCGCTATTCCGCCCCTAACGGAAGAACGCCGTAAGGAGTTGGTGAAACAGGCGAAAGCCCAAACAGAACAGAGCCGGGTGGCAATCCGGAACATTCGCCGGGACGGGAACGATGAACTGAAAAAGGCCCTTAAGGAGGGCACCCTGACGGAGGACGAAGAAAGCCGTTTTTCAGAGGAATTGCAAAAACTAACGGACAATTATATTAAAGAGATTAACCGCGTATTGGAAGAAAAAGAAAAAGAAATAATGGAAGTATAATGGCGGCTCCCCTTCCCTTCGACCCTTCCCAGCTTCCCGTTCACATTGGCATTATTATGGACGGAAACGGTCGCTGGGCCCGTCAACGAAACCAAGCCCGCACCCAGGGTCATTTGGAGGGACTAAAGGCCGCCAAACGGGTGGTAAAAGCCGCTTCGGACGTGGGGCTCCGTTTTGTAACCCTCTACGCCTTTTCCACGGAAAACTGGAAGCGGACCGCCGAAGAGGTAGGCTTTTTAATGGGATTGATTAAAAAGCACCTGGCGGCGGAATTCGATTTTTACAGGGAAAATAGGATCCGGGTTCGTCATACGGGGGCTTTGCCTTCCCTGCCTCCGGAAATTGCCCAGGAAATTCGTAGCGTTTGCGACGACACTCGTTCCTTTAATGGGTTGACGGTGGTTTTGGCCCTTAATTACGGGGGGCGGGACGAAATAGTTCGGGCGGTTCAACGGCTTATGGTAGAAAACAGCGATCCCCTGGGGGTTACCGAACAAGCTATCGCCGCCCATTTGGATAACCCGGACATTCCCGATCCGGATTTGATCATCCGTACCGCTTCGGAAAAGAGGATCAGCAACTTTCTCCTTTGGGAAGGGGCCTACTCGGAATTTTATTTCTCCGATAAGCTCTGGCCCGACTGGTCCGAAGAGGATCTTTTCGCGGCCCTCCAGGATTATCAATCCCGGGAGCGGCGTTTTGGTGGAATTAGGGCATGAAAAAAATAGTCCAACGCCTTTTGATATTTATCCTTGGGGTTCCCGCGGTGATCGCCGCGGTGGTTCTGGTGCCGCAGTACCACCACCTGCTAGTAAATATTCTTGCCATTCTCCTCAGTGCTTTAGGTGCGATCGAGTTTTCCGAAATCCTCGGCAAACGAAAGTATCGGTTGAAGACCCTGGAGGCGGGAATTTTAGGCGCCCTGTCTCCCCTGGCCATGACCCTATCGGTCAGCTTTGGCGTCAACGGCGAATTGGTCCCCGCGGCCTTTATTATCGGCGCCACCTGGTTAATCGCATCCAGGACCTTTTCCTCCCAAAAAGAAATATCCCTAACCAACGATAGAATCACCTCGGGTTTAGCGGTCATGATTTATCCAGGTCTGTTTATGCTCTGGGTTGTCAGGATGACCGGGGGACCCCACGCTACGGCGATCATTTTAATGTTTTTATTGATCGTTTTCGCCAACGATTCCGTGGCCTGGGCTTCGGGTATGCTGTGGGGCAAGGGCAACCGGGGCATTATCCCCGCCAGTCCTAATAAAAGTATCGTTGGTTTTGTGGGTGGCCTCGTGGCCTCCGTGGCTTTGGGGATGGGGGCCCACGCCTTTTTCCCCCAGGCTTTTTCCCAAAAACACCTTTCCCCCCTGTGGGCCGGCGCGATTTTAGGTTTAGCCACCGGCATTGTGGCAATTATTGGGGATTTGGCTGAATCGACGATCAAACGAAGCGGCGAAGTCAAGGATTCGGGATCCCTTATCCCCGGTCGCGGGGGAGTGTTAGATTCCATCGATTCTTTAGCCCTTTCCGCTCCGGTCTATTACGCCCTGTACTGGATCCTTTTTTAAGGGATCGCTGGTTATATCCCCTTGAGGAGCATAATGAAAAAGAAGGTCGCTATTTTAGGGGCCACCGGTTCTATCGGTAGTAGCACTTTGGACGTGGTGGAACAGAATCAAGATTTATTCGAGGTGGTCCTCCTCAGCGCCCATAAAGACGCCGAGGGGCTTAGGAGGATAGCCCTACGGTACCCCAAGGCGGTGTTGGCCCTTTCGTCGGAGGGGGCCAGCGATTCCACCATTTCCTACCGGGGCGAAGCGGGTCTTTTAAGGGCCATCGAGGATGTGGGTGCGGATATTGTGGTAAACGGAATCGCCGGATCGGCGGGGCTAAAACCATCCATCACTGCGGTCAAAACGGGGTGCCAGCTTGCCCTGGCAAATAAAGAGACCATCGTCATGGCGGCGCCCATCGTGTTTGCCCTGGCAAAGGCCCACTCCAGTACCATTATCCCTGTGGATTCGGAGCATTCGGCCATTTTCCATCTGCTCCAGGCCCACGTCCACGATTCGGTGGAAGAACTTTTGTTAACCGCCTCAGGGGGACCCTTTCGGGGTTTCACATCCCAGCAATTGGAAAGGGTGACGGTTCAAGACGCCCTTGCCCACCCCACATGGAAAATGGGAGGAAAAATCACCATCGATTCGGCCAGCCTGGCGAACAAGGGCTTGGAAGTTATCGAAGCGGTGCGGCTCTTCAACGTTCCTCCGGAACGGGTGACCGTGGTAGTCCATCCTCAAAGCCTAGTCCATTCTATGATCCGCGTTACCGACGGTTCGGTGTACGCTCAAATGTCCCGGCCGGATATGCGGGTCCCCATTCATAACGCCCTCCATTGGCCCCACACCCTGCCCTGCCCCTTTGGACGTTTGACCTTTGATTCCCTTTTGCTTACCTTTGATAAACCGGATACCAAAGCCTTTCCGATGCTTCCGCTGGCCTACGAAGCGGCTCGGCTTTCCGCCTGTTACCCCACCGCGTACTTGGCGGCCGACGAGGTGGCCGTGGACGCGTTTTTAAGGGGTGAAATTACATTTTTACAGATCGCCGATATAACCCATCGGGTGCTGGATGATGATTGGTCCATGGATGGTGAAAATTTGGAATCGGTGTTATCGGCGGACCACAGAGCCCGGAAGCGGGCTCAGGCTACCCTAAGGGAGATACGCTTATGATATTAAAAATTTTGCTGGGCCTTATAGGTCTTGGAGTGGTGGTTTTTGTACACGAACTGGGCCATTTTATCGCCGCCCGATTGGTCGGAATAGACGTAGAAGCCTTTTCTATCGGTTGGGGGCGTCCCCTGTATAAACGAACCCTGGGAGGCGTAGAGTATAGGATAGGCGTTTTCCCCGTGGGCGGTTACTGCCGCATGCGAGGAGAGGCGGAGTTCCGAGAAGCTCTAACCAAAGAAAAGAGCGAAATTCCCCGGGATAAGGGAACTTTCTACGGCGCTTCCGCAGGACGAAGAATCATCACCGCTTTCGCCGGTCCTGCGGCCAACGTTCTCTTTGCTATTTTCGTCCTTTCTATCGTTTGGGGCATCGGCTTCGACGTTCGGACCATGGGAAACCGGATTGTGTTGGCTTCGGAGATCGATCCAGGGACCTCGTATCCCGCCGATCAGGGGGGGCTCAAAACGGGAGACCGGATCGTCGGGATAGACGGGAAAAAAATCTCTAATTTTTTAGATATTCAAGAAACCATAGCCCAAAGCCCGGGGCAGTCTTTAAAATTGACCGTTGAACGGGATGGCCAAACTCTCAACCTGTCCCTTACGCCCCAGCTGGATAAATCCACCGGGGCCGGGAAGGTGGGCGTTTACTTTTGGAACGATCCGATAATTGAGACCGTCAAGACCGGAAGTCCCGCGGCCATTGGGGGCCTGCTTCCGGGGGACCGCATCGTCTCCGCGAATGGAAAACCGATCCCCTACACGGTGGCCTTGAATCAGGTACTAAAAGATCGGCCCACCGTTCTTTCGTTGGAGATAAACCGGCAGGGAAATCTTTTGCGCAAGGATGTGGTCCTTTCGTACGCCGATGACGGTTCGGTGAATCTGGGTATTGATTTCAAGGTCCTCCAGTTTCACACACCCCGTTTATCGATTCCCCGGTCTATTCAAAAGGGAACCCTGGAAACCTGGAAAACCTTGACCGTATCGATAAAAAGCCTGGCCCTTCTCTTTAAGGGAGTCGATTTAACCAAGGCCGTGTCCGGTCCGGTGCGGATTACCTATATGGTAGGCGAAGTGGCCACGGAAAGCTTTGGCCAGGGTGTGGGCGCCGGTTTTAGCGCCGTGGGAAGTTTTCTCGCCCTCATATCCATAGCCCTCTGTATTATGAATCTTCTGCCTATTCCCGCGTTGGATGGGGGACTTATCATCCTCTTCATCATCGAGGCGATTAGGCGTAAACCTCTGCATCCCAAGGCGGTGTATTTCTTTCAAATGATAGGAGCCACGGTTATTTTTGGGTTGTTGATATTCTCCGTATTCGGGGATATTCTCTTTTTATTCGCCCAACACTAAAACAGTTTAAAGAGGAGTTTCCATGAAACATAGTATTACCTGTCAATGCGAGTATGTTTTTTCCGTGGAAATTCCGGATATCATCGATCTGGACGAGGAGCCGACGTATATCGGCTCCCTTATGGACGGAACCTTTTTAGCGGTCCCCTGCCCTTCCTGCGGCGCCCAGTTAAAGCCCGAGTTTCCTATCAGCGTCCGTTGGCGCAGTCACGGTTTTGAAGCGCAGGTTCTTCCGGAATTTGATCGGCTTTCTTTTTACCGGGACAAACAGCGACCGGTGGACCGGGAAGTAATAATTGGGTATCCCGAATTGGCGGATCGAATAACGGTTATTAAGGAGGGCCTTGATCCTCTGGCTATCGAGGCCATCAAGTATTACCTCTTGGTAAAGGCGGAAGAATCAAACCCGGATGCGGAAATCAGCGCGTGGTTTCAGGGGAAGACTAACGACTTTTTAGAGTTCCATCTCCACGGTATGGTGGCCGATCAAGTGGCGGTCAGCCGTCTTCCCCTGTCCCTGTACGAAAAAACCCTGACCGAGTCGCAACGGTACCCCGAGAAGGAACCCTTTGCGTCCCTCCGTTGGGGCCCCTACCTGTCGGTGGAGAATTTGCAGAGACCGGAGAATCTCCAGTAGCCTCCAAAAATAGGCTTGGGTCTAATCGTGGGATGGGTGGGCGTGTACCTTGTCGATGGCGTCCTTTACCGCCGTTTGCACGGCGTCGGCGTAGAGGGGGTCCTCCATCGCGTGGGCCGTATAGAGGCTTCCCAAAAGGGAAACCCGATACAGGGGCCGAATGGAATTTAATGCCAGGGTAGCCATATCGAGAACGCAGTCCTCGCAGGTACAAATGGGTTCGGGATAATTCTCTAGTTGTCGTTCCAGTTCAATTATAACTAAATTTTTCGCCTCATTTTCCAATTTATCAAAATTGTACCTATCTTTAAAGGTCATCCTGTCCCCCTTTTATCCGGATCTTGCAAGATTTTCAAATTTAGTGTAACTCGGCAGGAAAACAATTTCCACCGTTCCCGTGGGTCCGTTCCGTTGTTTTGCCACGATTAATTCGGTGGTTATGGCTTTGGATCGCTCTTCTTCGTTTCGCTTGTCCGATTCCCGTTCCCGGTGCAAAAACATGACCACATCGGCGTCCTGCTCTATGGACCCCGATTCTCGGATATCCGATAAGGTGGGCCGTTTTCCCTCCGCGTCCCGCCGGACCTGGGAAAGGGCCACCACGGGAATATCCAATTCCCGGGCCAAACTTTTTAAGGATCGGGATATTTCCGCGATCTGTTCGTGCCGGGGCAGTTGATAATTCTCTGAGCTTATTAGGGTTAAATAATCGATAAAAATGATCTCAACCTTCTGCTGGGTTTTTAAACGTCGCGCCTGGGCTCGAAGGTCCAACAGTTTCATGTTAGGCATATCGACAATGTAGAGGGGCGCTTCGTAGATTCGGCCCGCCGCTTCCATAAGGCTGTGAAAATCGCTGGGTTTTAAGAGCCCCGTGCGAATTTTTTCCGATTCAATCCGGGCTTCGCTGGAAATTAGCCGTTGCATCAACGCCATATCCGACATTTCCAGGGTAAAAAAGCCCGTGGGAATTTTATCCTTGATGGCTATATGGCTTGCCATGGTAAGGGCCAGGGCGGTTTTCCCCACGGAAGGTCGGGCACCAATGATGATAAGTTCGGACTTTTGAAACCCCGAAGTCATGGCGTCCAAGCCCCCCAAACCCGAGGGAATACCCGTAAAGGCATCCTTGGTATTGTAGAGTTTTTCGATGGCCTCGATGGTTTTGGGAACAATTTCCTTGGCGCTTTTGTACGTCAGGGTTTGACGATTATCCGTCAGTTCAAAAATTTGCCGTTGGGCGTCCTCGACGATCATCCGCGATTCCTGGACCTCGTCGTAGGACCGGGTGCTGATATCGGCGGATATTCGTAACAGGGAGCGCCGAACGGAGGAATCCTGTACGATTTTTGCGTAATAGTCGATATTCGCGCTGGAGGGAACCACATTGGTCAAAGAAGCGATATAGGAGGGACCACCCGAAAGATCCAATTCCCCCATTTGGCGCAGTTCTTCAATAACGGTGATAATGTCGGCCTTTCGCCCCTGGTTAAACAGGTTAAGAATGGCTTTGTAAACCCGACGATTGGCGTTCGAGTAAAAATCGTCGGGTCTAAGGTACCGTATCGCCGTGGCTACGGCTTCGTCATCCAGTAGTAGGGCCCCTAGGGTCGCCTGTTCGGCTTCGTCGTTGTGCGGCGGGATACGATCCTTTAACGAAGACGGAGCGGCCATAGGGGAAAACTACCTATTCGTTGTCGGAACCGGTATTTTCTTCGGAAGCCGGGGCCGCTTCGGCGGGAGCGGCGGCCTGGGTTTCCTCGGCCACGGGAGCTCCCCGACCCTGTCGGCGGGAAGGCTTTCGAGTTTCCGGTTTTTCCTCGGTCTTAACCACGTGGGCCTGTACGATAACCGAAACTTCAGCCACGGTGTTTTCGTAAATTTTCACGTGGACCTTATACTTACCAACGCTCTTAAAGTGGGTGCCCGGTAATTCAACCCGTTTCCGTTCGATCTGGAATCCCTGTTTGTTTATTTCATCCGCCACGGTCTGGTTGGTCACCGCGCCGTAAAGTTTTCCGTTGGCCCCCGCGGGCATATTAAGGGTTAACTCCAACGCCTCAAGCCGTTCTTTTAAAGAGGCCGCGTCTTTGCGCTTTTCCATTTTGCGGGCGTCAATTTCGGCCTTGCGCGCTTCAAACACCTGGATGGTTTTTTGATTATAGGGAACCGCCAAAGATCGAGGAAACAGATAATTCCGCGCGTAGCCCTTGGCCACATCCTTTACATCCCCTTCCTCGCCGAGGGAATTTACATCCTGATTTAAAATGACTTTCATGGTATCCGAGCTCCTTATGATTTTTTGGACGAAGAGACGCGAACGCGCCGTGCTCACACCCCCGGAGTAGAGGATGGTCCGTTAGATTTTAGCACCCTCAAGGGCACCCAATTCTCAACGATGCCCAGGATCACCAGGGACCCCAGGGCAATCGCGTTGATTCCAGGACTAAAAAGGATCAGTAGGGTGACAAAATTCACCATGAACCTGCCAAGGGGAAAACGATAGAACCGAAGGGTTCGAAATTGAAATACCCCAATCCCCTGGGCCAAATATAAAAATAGAGCGAGGGTCGCCATATTCCAACCCGCGATTTCCAAAGGGGGTATGGAAAACGCCGTCCCTGCCAAAACAAACACCAGGGAGACGGATACAACCCAGATCACCGCCGGTACTACGTGGAATTGTATAAAAGATATTCTCCGCTGGGTGGACCGGGAAAAAAACTGGGCCACTTGCCAGGAAAAGAAAAAGAAAACCATGTGAAAAGCCACCGCCACACCCCGGAGACCTAAAAATTCTATGCTTTTTAGGATCCCTTCGGGGGTCATTTGTTGTTCGATGATAGACCGTTGGACCACGTCGGCGGACGAGGCCTGTTCATACATCGATATGACCGCTTTGGTCTGCTGTTTGAACAGCTCCATTACCGCAGGATCCCGTAAAAGGCTCCACACGATGGGGCCTAACGCGAGGGTTCCCGCGATGGAAGCGATAATAAGCCTATAGGAAAGGCGGAGGCCTGAAAACCGAATAGTCCAAATAAGAATAGCGATGCTCGCGCCAAAATAAAAGGTATAGGGCCAAAAGGCAAAGGACGGGGCGCTATAGATAAAAAAGGAAAAAACGGTGGCTAACAGTCCCCCCAGGATACTGATGCGCAGGGGGTAACGAAACGCCAAAACCCCTATGGGGATAAGAAAGAGGGGTCCCAGGTAGACGCTCCACGCGAGGGCCGCGCATACCACGGCCCCAACAAGAACGGGGAGCACCGTGGAGCGCCAAATCGATGTAACGGGCATGGAAAAACCGCCTACTAAATTGCACAATTCCATACCCCGCGACCATTCAAGGCCGCGAGGTATGGAAAAAGATTTGAGATTAATCGGCCACGAAGGGAAGCAGAGCGATGACCCGGGCCCGTTTGACCGCTAGAGCCAGCTCCCGCTGATGTTTAGCGCAGGTTCCCGTAATCCGGCGGGGCAGAATCTTGCCCCGTTCGGTGGTGTACCGGCGAAGCGCATCGGCATCCTTGTAATCGATTTTAAGTTTTTGGGTGCAGAATTTACAAACCTTCTTCTTAAAGAAGACCTTTCCCTTACCCCCGCGACCCCGATCTTCCCCATCCCGACCGCCCATTCCCCCATCCATTTGAGGATCCATGGAACGGTCCATTCTGGGACGTTCGTTCATATAGTTTCTATCGTCGGACATACCTATTCTCCTTGAAATTGTTAGCCTTAAAAGGGAATGTCATCGGAAAAGTTATCCTCCACGCCCTCATCCCTGACGGATGGACCTCTTCCTTGAGGCGTATCGGATCGGCTGTTCCTGGCCGCTGACGCGGGACCATTCCCCTGGGCAAAATCGGAAGTCCCGGCGTTAGCCGAAGCTCCCCCCGTGCCGCCGCCAAGCAACTGCACGTTATTCGCCATAATTTCGACTTTTGATCTGTTTTGGCCGTCCTGTTCCCACCGATCCTGCCGCAATTCGCCATCCACGGCAATCTGTTTTCCCTTGACCAGATACTGGTTCAAGGTTTCTCCCTGCCGGCCCCAAAGGACGATATCGAAAAAATTGGCTTCCTCTACCCATTGTTCCCCGTTCTTTCGACGCCGATTCACGGCAATGGCAAATTTACAAACCGCTTGCCCGTTGGCGGTATACTTTAACTCCGCGTCCCGGGTCAGTCGGCCTATCAGAATTACGTGGTTAAGATCGGCCATGATTCGCTCCTACTCTTCTACTTTTACAAATAGATACTTGAGAAGGTTCGTGTTCAGTTTAAAGGACCGGTCTAAATGGACCAGTTTGGTGGGATCAATTTTGCAGGTAAATAAAACGTACCGACCCCGGGTTTTCTTTTTAATAGGATACGCGAGATCCCTATCCCCCAGTTCATCGGTTTTTTCAATTTCCACCCCGTGGGCGGCTAGATCGGTCAGAACTTGCTCTCGACCGGCTTTGTGTTGGTCTTCTTCCAAAGGAAAAATGACCGTCAGTTCATACTGACGCATGGGTCCTCCTTACGGACGTTAGTGATGATCCGCTACAATGAACGGATAAAGAGGTTAGGTGAGTATACAGAAAGGGAGGCCGACCTGTCAACCAAGGGAAGGAGGTCGAAGGGTCTAGGACCCGGAGCCCCGAATCCGGGGAACCAAGGATGAGGACCAAGCGGAACGATCGATCGCTTATGGATTTCTTCGTATTACCGATACTTATAGGGGGGATATTATGGCAAAAAAAATTCATTTTGAGGATGATATTTTTTATATCAACGTACGCATCCGGGCCCTAGAGGATATGGGAACCGTGGACGTGGATCCCGATTTATTCTTGGAGCATACGATAGACGAATTAGATTTTCTAGAAAAAATACTACAAACCCTTCAGCAATTATTGATCAATAACGAGAAATTTTTTGAACGGGATGAACAGCTGGAGAATTTAGTAGAAACGGAACAGCGGTTTTCTCTCCTGTTAGCCCAACTTCAAAATACCAGTCACAGTATGGGCGTTGCCTTGGCCTCGGTGGGCGAAAAAATTTCTGACTTCCGGGCCCGGTCCCGGGAACGAAGAATGGTGGTTCAGGGAGTAGTCGATACGGTCGGAGAGCGGGTGGACGATCCCCTGATGGTCAGCCCCATGGAGATAAATGAGCTTTTAAAAGGAATGGAATAGATCGTCTTTTCATGCTAGGCTGGGGTATGGATTATTATGATTATGTAATCGTGGGTTCCGGTCCCGCAGGATTGGGTGCCGCTTTTGAATTGAGTGAACGACGTTCCCAAGCAAAAATACTGCTTATTGATAAATCCACCGTTTCATCGGGGGGCCTGAGGAACGATTGTAAGATGAATTTTACCTTTCCCATAGGTTTCCCCTTGGATTTCTGGCCTCGGGAGACCGCTCTGGCCTATTTACAACGGGTCACGGATTTTTTAGCCCCATCGCTGTTGGAACGGAAAAACGTGGGCGCCTACGCCTTACGAGCGGAAAAAATACAAGTGGAACTGCTGGATGTAAAGCAGGCCCATTTAGGAACCGACGGGGGCCTTAAGCTCATAGAAAAATTGATTGGGACCCTGCGTCAGCGGGGTGTTGAGGTCTCCCTCGGGGAAACGCTGGTCGATCTTGTTCCCCCCCAGTCGGTTATAAAAACGGATAAACGGGAATGCACCTATTCGGCCGTTTTAGTGGCCCCTGGTCGGGGGGGCTTTGATTTTTTACGAAAACTGATGGCCCGTTTAGGTATCCCCTTTTCAGATAACTCTATAGACGTTGGAATTCGCGTGGAAACCCGGGAAGCGCGATACCCCATCGTTCGCGATTATTACGACCCCAAGTTTCTATTTCCCGAACGGGTGCGGACCTTCTGCACCAACTCCCGGAGTGCCCACGTGGTAAAGGAACGGTACGAAACCTCCCGGGGGGAGCCCTACTTTAGTGTCAACGGCCATGCCTGGTCCTCCGATCGTCCCGCTAACGGTCTGGTTAACTTTGCAATGCTCAAAAGCGTGGAGTTTACCGAACCCCTGGCTTCGGGGCAAGATTTTGCCGAAATGTTGGGACTCCAGGCGATGCTCGCCGGGGGGGGCAAACCGTTGATGCAACGGGTCGGCGATTTTAGGCTGGGGAAACGGTCCAAACGGGAGGGTTTTAACGACGACCTTTTTGATTTTGAACCCACCCTAAAAGACTGTACCCCCGGGGACATAAGTCTGGTAATGCCGGCTAAGTTTCTGCGATCCATCTGGAAATCCTTAAAAGCCCTGGATTCCATCGTCCCAGGGGTACTCCATCCGGGGACCATTATGTACTATCCGGAAATAAAACTGTACGCCAATAAGCCCCAATTCGCCGATTCCCGGTATTTTATGGCCCTCCCGGGGGTGTACCTGGCGGGGGACGGGGCGGGGACGAGTCGGGGCATCACCGCCGCCTGGGCCAGCGGTATGCGGGCCGCCGACGGTATCCTGGTACGGGAGCGGGAACGGTGAGAATTACCGGCGGAAGCTTGTGTGGAAGACGGATAGAAATGCCCGATGGGATCATCCGACCGGCTATGGATCGGATGCGGGAATCGGTTTTCGCGATCCTGGGGGACCTGACGGGGCTTTCATTTTTAGATATCTTTTCCGGCTCCGGAATCATAGCCCTCGAAGCCGCCTCCCGGGGTGCCGATCCAATCGAGGCGGTGGAAATGGATAGCCTTAAACGGCAAACCCTGCTTCGTAACGTTTCCATCTCCCCCGTACGAATTCACTGCCATTTTATGTCCGCCGAATTGTTCGTTAAACGGGCAAAGCGGGGCTTTGATATCATTTTTTGCGATCCCCCCTTTCCGTATCGATTCAAACAACAGCTGGTCCTATCCATCGCTACCTCCCCTCTGATGACCGAAAATTCCCTGTTATTGATCCACCGACCCCGGGAAGATCATTTCGACGACCCCCTGCGGCCCCTGGCGTTGGAAGATCGGCGGGAGTATGGCCGTTCTATCGTGGATTTTTATAGAAAAATGGGGGCCGACGAAATCAATTGAGACTGTCTGATAACTCTGTTAGTTATCAGACAGCCCTTGTATTTTCTCGGATTTTAGCGTTTTTTACCCTTTGGACGTATTAAAACCAGGAAAATCGCTAAAATCCTACGAAAATACAACATTAAAGAAGCTGTCCCGTAACTTCCTAAGTTACGGGACAGCCTCAATTAAAATGGGCTTACTAACAATCTTGTTCATTTTAGAGTTTTTTTATAAAATAATATTTGCATTTTACCGTCCAGTACGGGTATACTTTAGATAGATCGATCATCCTTCAAAGGTTCACGGGCCTTTGGGGGGCCGTCGGTTGTTAAAGGAATAAAGTTGGATTTCGAATCGGTTTTCGATCGGTTTCGTGATCAGGGTTTGATTAAAAAGGTAGCCCCCCCTTCCATGGATGGGGCGCAAAAAGCGGCCTTGAACCGAAAAGGAAACGAATTATTCAATAGGGGAGACGTGGAAGGGGCCCGAAGGATTTTTCTAACCACCGGGTATTCCGATGGCCTAATCCGCGTGGGAGATCGGTACTCAGCGGAAGGGAAAAGTATAGAAGCCTTACGGATGTACTATCTCGCCGGAGATAAGAAAAAAGCGGAACCACTGATTGCGCGAATGTCCGCGCTGATACAAAAACTTATGGGTGAGGAAGAGGAAAAGTAAACATGGGTAACGAAGAAAAAATGGAATCGAATCAGCCCTTTGAAACTACCGGTTTAGAGAATCCTGACGGCCAAGAGAATCCAGAGAAGGATGAGTTTTCCGAAATATCGGAGCTTTCGAAAAAGGGATATCAGTTTTTAAAGGATAATAGGGTATCCGAAGCGATAGATTGTTTTGACCAAATACTCCAAAAGGATCCGGAGAATAATTACGCCCTGGTGGGGTTGGGGGACGCGGCCCGTAAAAAAAACGCCTTCCGGGAGGCGGCGGAATACTACCGTCGTTGTTTAGCCCACCATCCGGGGAACAATTACGCCCTCTTTGGGTTGGCGGATTGTTATAAGGCCCTGAATCAGTACCAAAAGGCCATAGAGATTTGGGAACAGTATCTGCTCCACGACGATAAAAATATCACCGTCCTTACCCGGGTTGCGGACGCCTATCGAAAGGTTCGGGATTTTCGCCGCTCCAAGGCCGTTTATTTACGGGTCCTGGAGATGGAGGAAAACAATCCCTACGCGCTTATAGGATTGGGGCACCTACATTACGATTTTAAGGAATACCGGGACGCTTTGTACTATTGGGAAAAGATGCTCCAGATCCACCAGAACGATGTGGATATCCGGGTGCTTACGTCTATTGGGAACTGTCATCGGAAGCTGAAAACCTTTGAGCAGGGGATCCCCTATTTTGAACGGGCCCTGCAAATGGACCCCTACAACTTTTACGCCCTTTTTGGACTCGCGGATTGTTATCGGGGCATGAATCAACAGCATAAATCCCTGGAATACTGGAATAAGATTCTGGAGCAGGACCCTCGGAATAAGGTAATTCTGACCCGGGCGGGGGACGCGTACCGCAATATGGGAGAATACGATATGGCGGGGGAATACTACCGCCGGGCGTTGAACATCGAATTTGATATTTACGCGGTCCTCGGCTTGGCGGTGGTGTCGAAGATGCAGGGTAAATACGACGATGCCATCGAATCCCTACGGCGGCTCGTTCAACAGGACCCTAAAAATTATCGCCTGTATATCGAATTGGCCGACTGTTGGTCCATGAAAAACGATAAGGATCGGGCGATCGAGGCCCTGGCGGAATTCCAAAAGTTGGGTATTCGGAACACCTACGTGAACGAATATTTGGAAAAACTGCGCTCCTGATGGACCAAAAAATAGTCCTTTCGGGGCTACCCCTGGAAGCCCTAACGGAGGTTCTCGCTCCCCTCCCCTCTTTTCGCTCGAAACAGATCTTTAAATGGATCAGCCGGGGTGCCCGTAGTTTTGACGGGATGACCGATCTTTCCGAGGAGCTTCGCGGGGATTTGGCGGCCCGCTTCGAACTTCGTTCTACCGTCGTTTCTTCCAAGCTGGAGGATAGGGACGGAACGGTAAAACTACAAATCACCCTGCGAGACGGCGCTAAGATAGAGGCCGTACTGTTGGTAGATGGGGAGGATAGGAAAACCGCCTGTCTTTCCAGCCAAGCCGGTTGTCCCATGGGTTGTGTTTTTTGCAAAACCGGTACCCTGGGATTTCTGCGAAACCTGACCAGTGCGGAAATTGTGGAACAGTACTTTCACCTTTTAGAAATAGCTCCCGATCTTTCCCATATCGTGGTGATGGGTATGGGCGAACCCCTGTTGAACCTGGATGCCCTGCGAACCGCCGTGGCTATCCTGACCGACGAAAACGGCCTGGCTCTTTCCAAGCGGCGGATAACCCTTTCTACCAGCGGCATAGTAGAGGGTATTCGAGAATTGGCCGATCGGGGGCCGGAAACCCGGCTTGCCCTATCGCTGACCACTGCGGACGATGAACTCCGGTCCCGGCTAATGCCCATCAACAAAACCAACTCCCTGGATCGGTTAAAGGAAGCCCTGGTGTACTATCAAAAACGGTACAAAAAAAGGATTACCCTGGAAGCGGTTCTGCTTAAGGGACTTAACACCCGTCTTGAGGACGCCAGGGCCCTAAAAAATTTTGCCCAGGGCTTGGAAACGATCATCAACCTTATCCCCTGGAACCCCGTGGAAGACCTTTCCCTGGAGGGCGAGGCCCTGCAGGAACCCACGGAAGCGGAGGTGGAACGCTTTGCCCTGGAACTGGAACGTCGGGGTCTTGCGGTGACCCGCCGTTACCGTAAGGGCCGGGGTGTGGCGGGAGCCTGCGGCCAACTAGGTTCCACCGAATTATTCCCCCCCCAACGCTAAGAGCCTGTCGAACTAGTGGATTTTTAATCCCCAAAGTTCACTTCGGGGATTAAAAATCCCGATACACCAGGCTCTTTTGGCAGTTTGCAAGGTAAAAAAATCGCAGATTCCTGCGATTTTTTATGATTAGACGGACAAGTCCGACAAACTGCTAGGGAAGATACACCGATAGGGCCACCTGGGCGAGGCCAATGATGGCCCCGAGGATGGCGCCAAATACGTTGATCCACTTGAGCTGGTTGGCCAGTACGTCCAAAACTATGCGTTCCACCTGGAGCATGTCCAGGCTATCGATCCGTTCGCGGACCATGGAGCGGACGTCGATGGTTGCCAGAGCGTTGGCAATCTGCCGATCCGCCAAATTGAGAATTGCCCCGGCGATAAAACGGTCCAGGGCCTCCTTCCGCTCCCCTTCCAGGGTTAACAGGCTGGAAAGGCTTTTGGTCCCGTATTTTTCCAAGGCCCCTTCCGCGTATTCCCGTATCTTTTTTACCATGGCCCCGGAGTCCAGGCCCGTCAGGGACCGGAGTACATCCCCCAAGGACCGGTTCGCCTGGGGAAGAATACTGCCGCTGAGGGCGGTGATCAGCCGACCCGAGGCTTCGCTTTGGGATAGGAGCCCCAGGGTCTCTTTTTGGGTAAATTCCACCAGTTGTCGTCGGGTATCATCCTGGGCCACCAGGGTGGTCAGCTGGTCGATGAGGTCGTCGATGATTTCGGGCATCTTTTCGTGGAGGGTCCGGTCGTATTGGGCCGCGGTTACAAAAAAACGCTGAAACATATTGAGTTTTTGAATGGCGTTCCGTAAAAAAACACGGCCCTGGGTTTCCAATTCCAGGCGAATCTGGGGATTTTGTAGAAAGGCGGAAAGTCCCTTGACCAACGTGGGATACGCCGAGTCTACCGCCGAAGAAAGCCCCTGGGCGATCGTTTCCGAAGACCCGCTGATTTGACGGACCAAAACTTCCCGTAGGGCCCTTTGAAACTCCTGGGGGTCCTGCCCCCAAAGTTCCCGGATGGGGCGGCTGGTAAGGTCCTCGAAGAGGTTTTCTAAAAGGCTATCCAGGGTCGTTCCGAGGATCCGGCCGTCCCCCAACAGGTCGCTAAACAGTTCCTTTAGGGGTCTTGATAGGAGGGTGTTCGTAAAAGAGGCGATCCAGGTTTCTAAGGAACGCCGAAAGGCCTCTTGCCCCATCCGTTGGCGTAGGATCTCTTCGGTAAGCAGTTCCCGCTCGACCATCCGGCCTATATTGTCCGCCAACTGGTGCCTCTGCCGGGGCAAAATACCGGGGGTAAAGGGTAGCCGGATTTTCCAAAGTCGTATCGGTTTCAGGGGCCGGAAGAGCATTTTTATCGCCAGGTCGTTGGTAACGTACCCGATGATCGCTCCGACCACCGGCGGTACGATAAAGAAAACAAGGGACCTCATGAGGGCGACCTTTTAGCGGCGGTTTTTGCCTGTTCTTCCGTGTCGTACACCTGGAGCTCCGATTCTAGGACCCAGCCTTTTTTAGAGTTCCCTTCCTGTACCAGGACCCAAGATACGGGGGCCGTACCGTTTTTTACGATCCGCCGTTCCAAAACCCGGAGGATAGTCCCCTGCCGAAAGTAGGCTATGGACACCCCCGTGGTTTCGGGGGTGTCCAGGACGTTGACGTAGGCGGTTCGGACCAACGCGTACCCCACCGCGTTCCGCGAGAGGGGCGGTGTGGGGGGTGGGGTGACCAGATTTCCCCCCGAGGTGGGGCCGCAGGCGCTGAGGAGTAAAAATAGACCCCCCAGGGCTATTCTAGGGGTAATGGAATGGAAAATTTTACCGTAATGCTCTAAAGTCATGGTATGAAAACTATACCCTTTTTTGGGCTTTTCGTCAGCCTTACCCTTTTGGGCCTTCCTTTAGGGAATCTAAGCGCCCAGGGGGTGCCCAAGGGTCTGCGTGTAGATTCGATAACCGGCTTCCTTTGGGGCCACGCGGAGGAATTGGTCTACCAAGAAACCGGTTCCCCCACCCTTTTAAGCCAGCTCGTGTGGCCCCTGGAGGGGCTTTTTTACCAGGGTTCTAAACTTTCCTACGTCAGCGACGATTTTGGCCGTTTTGGATTTTTTACCGACCTTTCGCTTAAATTCGGCTTCCCTGGGTTGACGGGCACCGTGACCGACAAGGATTGGATGAGCCCCAACGGTTCCTATCTGACTAATTATTCCGCCCACGACAGCCATAGCGAGGCGGCCCTTTTGGTGGATTTTAAGCTGGGTTATTCCTTTCCCCTCTCACGATTTTTGGTTCTGCAACCCTTCCTTTCCTATTCGTCCATGGATTTCCGCTGGACCGCCCGGGACGGGTTTCTGCAGTACGGTCCCTGGGATCCCTCCCTACCAAAAACATCGGTCTACGGGACCGGGATGGCCTACGAGCAACGGTGGTCCTTCCTGGCTTTTGGCCTGGACCTGGGGTGGAATTTCCTCCCCCGGTGGACCCTGACCGCCGGCCTGGGCTTTATCCCCGGGGCGGCCTGTTGGGACCAGGACGACCATTTCCTGCGGCTCCTGCAGTTTAACGAAAACCTGTACGGGGGCTACGGTTTGGAACCCCAGGTACGGTTGGTCTTTGGGGGGAGTAAACGGATAGACCTTTCCCTATCCGTTTCCTACCGGTATATCCAGGGTCTCCGGGGGGATTCGTATTTTCAAGGGATCGGTATTTCTGGGGATACATATACCATGGGTTCCTACACCTACGCGGTAGGCACCGTCTACGGCCCCATCAAGGATTCCGCCGGAGTTTCCTACCAGGCCTGGGACGGGGCCTTTACCGTTTCCATCTGGTTATAGAAGTTCCGGTTATGGATATTCCGGGGATTTTAAAAATACGGGGCCAGGGCTTTGAATAATTTTTTGTCCGAATCGGCGAATTCCAGGGTCTCCAGATCCCGGAAGGGGATCCACCGCCATTCGGTGTGTTCGGTTAGCGTAAAATCCTGGGACTCTAAAAAAACCTCGTAGGCCCGCAGGGAATGCAGGTTTTGCCGGTGTTCGAATTGGGCCGAAGCGAGGAGTTTTCCGACCCGAACGGGGACGTTGAACTCTTCCAGGTACTCCCGGATCAGGGCTTGGCTATCGCTTTCCCCGCTTTCCACCTTGCCCCCGGGGAATTCCCATTTTCCACCCATATCCCCACCGGGGATACGCCGGGCAATAAAAACCAGACCTCCGTCCCGGACTATGCCCGCCACGGACTGGCGGTCAAACGAAGCTTTCTCCGTAGAATGGGGGGGCATTATAAAAACAAAACCGTGGGGAACAGAAAATGTGTACCCGCAGATATGACGGTCAGGTACCCGAACCATTTACGGTTTTTAATAAAAATCCGCTCTATTTTCTGGGATTCCTTGGAAGTTACGGTGGCCCTATTCTTATAAAATTCGTACATCAGTATAAAACCCGAAGAAAGGCCCATCAGGGCGGGGAAGAGGTCCCCGATAACGGGTATATCACCCCGGACTACGGATAGGATCTTAAAGAACCCCGTGGCCATGGTTAACACCCCCAAGACGAGCCGGAACGTTTCGTCCAAGACATAGGACCGTATACCATCGAGGGGGGAGGAGGGAGAATCGACGTTCGCCAGCAAAGCGTAACCCGCCAACGCGTTACAAAGGATGGATAAAAAATAAAATTGAATCATCGATGGCCTCGTAATCCTTAGGCTGAAGATACCCTATTCTAGGACTACGGTCAACCGCTTAGCCGCTGGACCCCTGCACCTACCGGATCCATGGATTCCTAGGGGGACTTGCACTGGAGGGTGGCCTTGGATCCCTGGGCTTGCAGAATTACCACCAAGGTTTCCCATTCCCCCCCGAGGGCAAGCCGAAATTCCTCCGCTTTATCGTTGGAAAATACAATCCGTTGAACCGATATGGTCCCCCCGGGGGGTGAAGTTCCCCGGATGGCTAAATCCACGGGGCCTACATAGGGTTTTTGGGATTTGACCGTTTTTTTAATAACCGTATAGGTGGAGCCTTTAAAACGGAGGGCGCTGAGTTCCACCGAATTGCCTAAAAACAGGACACGATTTTGAAACATTCCTAAAAACGTAATAACCCCAAAGGTAAGGACGAGCATGAGGATAGCCAAAAGCAAAAAGGCCGAAGCCCGGGTACTGGTAAGGGTCCTGAAAAAATTGGGGGGCCGCTGGTGGCCCTGGCTATTGAGTCTTCGTACCGACTCGCTGGCCCGTTCCAGCCTCCGTTCCCGGGAATAGTAAAAGGTCAGGTTTTCGTTCTGATTTTTATCCCCATCGGTCATGGTGTTCCTCCCCTACAGCCAGGCGTTTCCCGCTAGCCGGGCCGCGACGGGGGCTATCTCTAGGGGGTCCATAAAGCCCATTTCAGCGGCGGCTTCCCGGCCCGCTTCAATGAGCAGGGCGGCGGCGGCCAGGGCGCAGGTGTGGGGATCCCAGGATTCGCTTAGCCGGGCCATACGGGCGGCCAGGGCTACGGTAAACCCTGCCAACAGGTCCCCGCTTCCCCCCGCGGCGAGGGCCCCTACCATCCCATCCACCACGGATACCCGACCATCGGGGGAGGCGATATGGAGCACGTGACCCTTGAGCAGGATGGTGGCGTTGCGTTCCTGGGCCACCCTTTGAAGGAGGGGGATGGGATCGGCGGCCAGGGTTTCCCTGGTCACGCTTCCCGGTTCCAAAAGCCGTAAAAATTCTCCGGGATGGGGAGTGAAGATCGTTCGGCCGGAAAATCGGTATTCCTTGGCGGGGGCGATGGCGTCGGCGTCCAAAACGAGAGCCAGGCCCCCCTGTTCCCGTTCCCACATGGTACGCAAAATTCGCGCCCGTTCGTCGGACCAGGACCACCCGGGCCCCAGGAGAACCCCCTGGGGGCTAAATCGATCCGATTCCGCGGCCCCGCCCTCCCCTTGGCCCCTGGATACCATGACGCCCCCGGCGTTGGCCGTCAGTACGTCCTGGATCTCCCGGTCCACCCGCAGGCGGACGAGCCCCGCGCCGGCGGCTTGGGCCCCCCGGGCGGCAATACGGGCGGCCCCGGAGGCTCCCGGCGATCCAGCCCAAATTTCTACCACCCCCCGTTGGTGTTTGTACGCCCTGGGGGAAACTTGGGGGATCCGGGAAACCAGGTCCTTAAAATTGACGAGTTCCCAGGGCGGCAGGGTAGCCAACAATTTTTGAGGAAAAATCCCTTCCACCGCCAGGGGTGTACCGATGAGGGGTCGGATAGCGGGTCGATAGAGGAGTTCCTTGACCGGTTCCACCGCCAATACCAGGTCCGGTTGAACCATCGGCATGGGGGGGACCCAGAGATCAAAGAGTCCCGAAGGAACGTCGATGGAAACCAACGTGGGGGGCTCCCCGTCCCCTTCGTACCGGAGCCGATTTAGGGTCCCGGCCATCCTTTCGGCCACCCCCGAAAGGGGGCCCCGGATCCCCGTGCCCACGATACCGTCGATCAGGATATCCGAGGATCGAAGTTCCCCCGTTTCCAAGGCCTCTTCCTCCCAGGGGATGACCGGCACGTCCAGTTGGGACACCGACAGGAGCGCCTGGTTCCGGACCGAGGGGCCCCCATCGTTGGGCCGATGGACGATAACCCTACCGTGGGAAGCGGGTAAGGCGTATTTAACGATCAGGGTCCTGAGGAGTACCAGAGCGTCGGCCCCGTTGTTCCCCGATCCAGCGAAGACGATTAGGCGGCTTTCCTGGGGACGGTACCGATCCCCTAAAAACTTAACCAAAGCGTCGGCGCAGGATCGGCCTGCCGCCTCCACCAGGGCAAAGGCGTTGAGGCCCCACGACCGTTCCGCCAGGGAATCCATTTCCCGGGCCGCGGAGGCGGAGGCGATCCTCATTTTCTCGGATCTCCTATAAACCGATCGGTCCGCCACCAAACCATTCGGGCTTCCAGATCCGTGGCCAAGAGGGCCGAAAGAATCCCATCGGCGGAAAGATGGAAGGCGTTAAAGGCCAATTCATCGTCCGAAACCTGGATAAAACCCCGTTTTTGATTTTTGGAGTCCGACTCCAGCAAGAGGAGCGAATAGCCCCCCGTCGTGGGAACCGACAGAAAAATCTTTCCTCCCCGGACAACCCCAAGCATGGAATAGATAAGATCGAGGGTTACTTTTTTATCGTTTTCCTTCGTTTCCTGCTCAAACACCGGTACATCCACCGAACCGGTGTAGGCCCCCGTTTCCACGTTCATAATCCAGATAATCGACCCGTCGTAGGCGATTCCCGATTTTGTTTTGGTGGATTCGTCAATGCTATCCCGATAATAGTCGATCTTTAAATAGATACTCCGATTGTCGGGGGCCACGCTAATCGAATCCAGGGAAGGGCGGCTCTTTCGATCCTTGGGAATAGGTAGATCTTCATTTTTTATTTTGATTAAATACAGCACCGTACCATTTTGGTCGAACCAAAAGATGTTCCAGCCGGTGGAAAGACGGCAGACCACGGCGACCTCGTCGTGAACCGACGTGAAAATACCGGTAATCCGTGGAAAGGGGGTTCCCCCAATACCTTCCTGTCCCCAATAGTCCACAAAGTGCCCATCCCCGTCAAAATGGAGAACCGTGGAATCCATAATTGTCCGTTTTTCCGTGTCAAAACTCCGGCGATCCGGGGGTAAGCGGTCTTCCACGTACAGATTTTTCCGCGAATCCACCGCCAACTCTCCCGGTTCGTTCAAAGGATACGCGGTCGCCCTGCGGGTTACCAGTTCCTGGTTCGGAGCTTCGGTTTTTAGGGTCAAGGGGGGGGGATTGGTGTCCGGGTTATAGATCATGGAAAGCAGGTCCCCGTAGGAGGTGTATCGAACCACTTTGCTTCCGTTTCCGTCGGAAATATAAAAAATGCCATCCCGCATATACAGACAGGTTTTTCGAGCGCTTCGGTTGCCCTCCAGGCCGAATAAATCGATTTGATCTTCCATTTTACCCAAATTGAGGGTGAATAAATTTTCTCGATCCACCGATTGAATTTTTTGACCCCCGCAGGAAAAAAGGGTTAAAGAGGTTATCACGGCCGCCAGGATAAATTGTATCATAAAACCTACGATAGACGGCCCTGGGACGCTTGTCAACGGCGCCGTATAGCGGTACATTCCTCTATATGTTGGAAAAATTAGTTAAGGCTGTATTCGGTTCCCAACACGAACGGGATCTGAAGGCCCTCATCCCTATTTTACACGCCGTGAACGAAAAGGAAGCCTGGGCGGCTTCTCTTTCGCCGGAGGAATTTCCCCGAATGACCGAACGTTTTAAAGAACGGTATAAAAACGGGGAAACCCTGGATTCCCTGTTGCCCGAAGCCTTTGCCCTGGTCCGCGAAGCAGCCCGTCGCAAGTTGGGCGAGAGGCCCTACGATGTCCAGATCCTCGGTTCTATCGTTCTCCATCAGGGAAAAATCGTGGAAATGAAAACCGGGGAAGGAAAGACCCTAACCAGCGTGGCGGCCACCTACCTAAACGCGATCCCTGGCCGGGGGGTCCACGTGGTAACCGTAAACGATTACCTGGCTGGACGGGACGCCGAATGGATGCGCCCCGTATTTTCGTACCTGGGCCTAACGGTGGGGACTATCCTTTCGGATATGGATAACGACAGACGCCGGGAAAATTATGCCCAGGATATCACCTACGGGACCAACAACGAGTTTGGGTTTGATTATCTTCGGGATAACATGCGGTGGGACTTGGAAGGCCGGGTCCAACGGGGGCATCATTACTGCGTGGTCGACGAGATCGACTCCATCCTAATCGATGAGGCCCGAACCCCCTTGATTATATCCGGGGCCGCGGAGGACGATACCTTCAAGTTCGCGGAGGTGGATAAGCTTTTGGATTCCCTGGAGGAGGTCCATAAAAAAAGCGACGGCGAATATCCCGACGAAGCCCAGGGGGAAGAGGTTATTGGGGATTATAAGTTAAACGAAAAAAATAAAAACGTATCCTTTACCAATAAAGGGATGGATAAAATCGAAGCCATCCTGCATAAGCGGGGTCTTATCCAGGGCTCCCTTTTTGACGAAGAGAATTTTGAATATATCCATTACTTCACCCAAGCTCTCCGGGCCCATAAATTATTCCACGTGGACGTGGATTATGTGGTTCAGGATGGTCAGGTTCAGATCGTCGACGAGTTTACCGGTCGTATCCTCACGGGGCGCCGTTATTCCGACGGTCTCCACCAGGCGATCGAGGCCAAGGAACGGATTAAGATCGCCCAGAGGAACCGAACCCTGGCGACTATCACCTTTCAAAATTACTTTAGGTTGTATGAAAAAATATCCGGTATGACCGGGACCGCGGATACGGAGGCGGTGGAATTTTCCAAAATTTACAACCTGGAAGTGGTAGTTCTCCCCACCAACCTCCCGGTTATTCGTCAAGACGAAAACGATGTGGTCTACCTGAACGAAGCGGAAAAATGGGAAGCCCTGTGCGATGAGATCGCCGAGGCCTATAAAAAAGGACAACCTGTTTTGGTGGGAACCGTTTCTATTGAAAAATCCGAAAAGGTTTCTTCGATCCTTACCCGTCGAGGGGTCCGCCATGAGATCCTAAACGCTAAAAACCATGCCCGGGAGGCAATGATTATCGCGGAGGCGGGATCCAAGGGGGCCATCACCATCGCCACCAACATGGCCGGACGGGGTACGGATATTAAATTGGGCGGAAGTCCCGAACACCGGGCCCGTAAAAGGGCCGGAACGGGGGCTACGCCGGAACAGTACGCCGAAATATTCAGACAGGAATACGAAAAATGGCGGGCCGATTATAACGAGGTAAAATCCCTTGGGGGGCTGTACGTTATCGGTACGGAACGGCACGAAAGCCGACGGATCGACAACCAGCTCCGGGGCCGTTCGGGTCGCCAGGGCGATCCGGGGCGATCAAAGTTTTTTATCTCCATGGACGACGATTTGATGCGTCTGTTCGGCGGCGCTAATATCAAAAACCTCATGTCTAAAATTGGCATGGAGCCGGGGGAACCGATTTACCATCCCTGGCTTAATAAAAGCATCGAGCGGGCCCAAAAGAAGGTGGAGGAACGGAACTTTGAAATCCGTAAACATCTGCTGGAATACGACGATGTATTGAATCAACAACGGAAATTTATCTATGAGCAACGGGACGATATTTTAGCGGACCAACGCTTGGTAAACCGGGTAAACAATGCCACCGTCGAGATGGTTCACCAGATGGTGGAAGATTTTAAAGCGGCGTACCGAAGGGACACCACCGTGGCGGTAAAGGCTCTTATAGCCCAGGTAAAAGAGAAATTCGGGTATTCCCTTTCCCTCTCGACTTCCGACGAATTAACACAAAAACCGGAGGAACTGGAAGCTCTTATTATCCAATCCTTGGAAACGGAATTGGCCGACAAGGAAGCCCAGGTGGGACAAGAAAACCTGAACCTGTTTATCCGTATGCAGTACCTGCAGGCCATAGACAGAAAATGGTTGGACCATCTGGAAAATATGGAAGCCCTCCGGGAAGCGGTGTATCTGCGCAGTTATGGACAGAAAAATCCGCTGACGGAATATAAGCTTGAGGGTTTCCAAATTTTCGATACGATGATCGATGCGATCCGGGAGGAGATCGCTTCCCGGGTGCACCTGGTCCGAGTCCAGGCGAACGAGGAACGGGAAGTCCGAGCCCGGCCGGTCGCGGTGGTTCATTCGGCCAGCCATGGGAGCGTGGGTGCCTTTGGGGGCGCCGCGTCCACTTCCGATACCACCACGGCCACATCGGTTCGTCGGCCCGTTACCGCCGGCGTATCGGGGCCCTCCAGCCGGTCTGAGCCCGAATCAACCACGGTGGTTCGAACCTATCCCAAGGTGGGGAGAAACGATCCCTGTCCCTGCGGGAGCGGTAAAAAGTATAAATACTGTCACGGACGATAAAAACAAAGGGGTCCTCGGAGAACCTATTGGATTGGGCCCCTTTGTTGAGCGGTTATCCCTCGGTTTTGATAAACGCGTCGGGGTAACCGCTTTTTTTAAACCTTTGCAACAGGGCCGCGCTTTCACCCTGGTTTATGGGGCCCACCAACACCCGATATAGGGGTTTTTCAGGCGTACCGGCCCGTTGCACCGCCACGGGATATTTGGATCCCAGTTGATGGACCGTGTCTTGAACCAGCTGTTCTTTACTAAGGGCCGCCACTTGGACGTAGTAGGAACCCTTGCGCAATTTTTCAATGACCGGGGCTCCAAAATTTTCAGGTACCGGCTTGGCCGCTGGGACCTTAGGGGTTACCACCGGTGGTGTGGTTATCCCCTTTACCGGTTGGGGTGGCGCCGATGGAGCGGTAGCCCCGGGGCCAGCGGCGGGCGGTAGGGGCGCTACCTGCGGTACGTCCAAGGGTATGGTATCCTGCCCCAGGGGTTTAGGTTCGGCGATGGGCGCCACTTCCGCTTGGGTAGCCAAGGCAGTATCGGAGTCTCCCTGTGGAGCCATGGGCGGACGAGGTTCCGCGGAAACCAAGGCAAGGTCCACGGGTCCTGCGTTTTGCGTCGGAGGAACGGGGGACTTTTCTTCCGGAACCGTTTCAACGGTCTTTTTTTCCGTCGTTGGTGGGGTATAGGATTCGGGAACATCGACAATTTCGTTGGTAGCCCCAGGGGCATCGGTCTGGGCCGGTGCGGTTCCTGTTCCAGGGGCCTCCGGTGTCTGAGCTTCCGCTGGAGAGGCCTTGGGAGGCGCCGCAGTTTCCCCGTTAGGGGCGGGCGCAGGGGCTACAACGGCGGCCACGCTTTGCGGCGCGGGCTCCGGGGCCGGTACGGGCTTTGGGGGGACCGCTTCGGATGCTTCGGCCGTGGCTTCCGGAGCCGCCGCTGTTGGAACAGGGGCCTCTGGGGACGCCGGAGTCGCCGCTGGGGCAACCGCTGGGGCCGTGGCTTCCGGAGCCGCCGCTGTTGGGACAGGGGCCTCTGGGAGATCGGAAGAGCACACGTCTGAACTCC
>Ga0078972_1004869_pt1 | contig 35499 bp, 27 predicted proteins | sample YelNatPaOPGAMG01_FD_67568 | JGI IMG/M metagenome (GOLD analysis project Ga0078972, IMG submission 67568) | Hot spring thermophilic microbial communities from Obsidian Pool, Yellowstone National Park, USA - OP-RAMG-01 (SPADES assembly) (version 2) | ecosystem: Environmental > Aquatic > Thermal...
TAGGCCTGCTCGAGGGCGGCTCTGGCCTCGTCGCTGCGGCCGAGCGCCAGCAGGGCCTGGTAGCGCACATAGGGCGCCAGGTAGGTGCGCTGCACGCCGGAGCCGGCCTGTGCCTCGGCGCCGGCAAGGGCGGTGAGGGCCTCCTCAGGCCGCCCCAACGCCAGGAGCACGGAGCCGCGTGCGGTGCTCAGGTCGCCCTGCAGGCTGGCCATCCCCCGCTCGTGGCACATGGCCTCGGCCGCCTCCAGGCTGGCCAGGGCGGCGTGGGGCCTCTGGGCGTCGAGCTCCACGTGCACCAGGGTGGTGCGTGCCTGGGCCTCGAGCCACTGTTCACCCGCAGCGCGCAGGAGGGCGATGCTGGCCTGCAGGCGGCGGCGCGCCTCGGCCAGGTCGCCCAACTGGCGCGCGATGGTGCCGAGCACGGTAAGACTCTGGCCCTCGCTCGAGTGCTCGCCGGCCTCGCGGGCGTAGGCGAGCGCGGCCTCGATGTCGGCACGGGCGGCCTCGGCGTCGCCAAAGACGGTGAGGCGGATGTCGGCCGTGTTCATGCGCGCGATGGTCTCGCCCCGAGGGTGGCCGATCGCGTGGAAGATGGCGGCGCCCTGATCGTAGCGGGCGAGGGCCTCGCCGAGCTGGCCGCGCACGTAGTAGATGTTGCCCAGGTTCACCAGCGCGCGGGCCTCGCCGTAGCGGTAGCCGATGGTGCGGCAGATGTCGAGGGCGCGCTGGTAGCGGCCTGTGGCGTCGTCGAAGGCCCCCTGCTCCATGCCGATGACGCCCAGGGCGTTGAGCGCTTCCACCTGCCCCTGCTGGTTGCCCAGCTCCTCATACAGGGCCAGGGCAGCGCCCGCCTCGCTGCGGGCCGCGTCGTACTCGCGCAGGGCCAAAAGGGCGCTGGCCAGAGCCTGGTGCGCCGTGGCGCCCAGCCGCCGCCCGGCCTCCCCGGCGGCGCCTGCGCCGGCAATCTCGACTGCGGCGCGCAGATGGGGGATGGCCCACGCCGGCTCGCCGCGCAGGTCGGCCGCCGTCCCCAGTGCTATCAGGGCTGCTGCCTGCCCCACTGGGTCGCCTGCCTGCTCGGCCAGGGCCAGGGCCTCATTGGCCGCTGCCTCGGCCTCGTCGTAGCGGCCGCTGTCGGTGAGCAGGCGGGCCTGCCGCCGGCAGACCTGGGCCTGTTGCGCCGGCCCCAGGGCCTCGCGCGCCAGGGTGGCCATCGCCTCCAGGTCACGGGCGCGGGCCTCGCGCTGGCCCAGGATCTCGTGGACCTCCTCCCGGGCTGCCAGGATCTCGAAGCGCATCTCCGCACCCAGACCGGCGCGTTCGGCCGACACCAGGGCCTGCTGCAGGTGGGCTACGGCGGTGGCGTTGGCGTAGAGGCGCTGTGCCTGCTGGCCTGCCAGGTGATGATAGTGGGCTGCGCGGTCCCAAGCCTGGGCGCGCTCGAAATGGTAGGCCAGGTCTTCGGCCTGCCCATCCCCTGCCGTCTCCATCGCCTCGGCCACACGCCGGTGCAGGATGCGGCGGCGGGCGGCGCTGAGCGCGTTGTAGGCGGCCTCCCGCAGGTAGTGGTGGCCAAAGTCGTAGCTCGCCTCCCCCCGCTCGCGCACGATGCGGCGCTGCCACAGTTCGTCCAGGGCGCCCACCAGCACATCTTCATCGCCACCGGAGGCCCGGCGCAGCACGTCAAAGGTGAATTCACGCCCCACCGTGGCAGCCACGGCCAACAACTCGCGGGCTGCAGGCGAGAGGGCCAGCAGGCGGGTGGCCAGCACGGCTTGCACCCTGGGCGGTAGGGTGCGGGGCTGCGCCGCTGCACCTTCGAGGCTGGCGGCCGGCTCGGGGGCTTGTGCGTCGAACGCCCCGGCGCGGACGGCCTCGACGACAAAGAGCGGGTTGCCCTCGGTGTCGTGGTAGAGCCGGGCAGCCTGCTGAGGGGTGAGGGGGTGGCCGGCAGCGTGGGCGGCCAGGGCAGCTGCTTCGCCCTGGCCGAGGGGGCCGATGGCGATCTCGACCAGGGCATCGTCGCGGCGCAGGGAGGCGAAGAGCGCCTCGAGCCCCTCTGCCGAGCCGGCCTCGCCCTGGCGCAGCGTGCCGACCACGAGCAGCCGGGAGTGGGCATCGCGGCGCAGGAGGAGGTGCAGCCAATCCAGGGTGTCGGGGTCGCACCACTGCAGGTCCTCGATCACCAGGAGCAGCGGTTGCCCGCTCCCCAGGATCGCGCGGGCCAGCGCGGTGAACAGGCGCTGGCGCTGCCACTCGTCGACCAGGGGGCCGGGCGGCGGCAGGTTCGGGTGGCGCTCCAGGAGTTCGGGCAATAGCCGGGCGAGCTCGGTCAGCCACACCGGCTCCAGGGGTGGTAGCGGCCGGGCGCGGAGCCAGGCCGCCACCGGCGCATAGGCCAGGGTGCGCGCGGGGGCGTAGCAGTTGGCGCTCATGGCCTGCAGGCCTTGGCGCGTGGCCCAGGCCACCAACTCTTCCACCAGGCGCGTTTTGCCGATGCCCGCCTCGCCCTCCAACAGCACCATGCGCGGCACACCTGCTACAGCCCCCCGCCAGGCCGCGAGGAGTTGGTTCCACTCTTGCTGCCGACCCACCAGAGGCAGGGTTCCGCGCAAGGCCACCACCGCCGGCTCGGCCACACCGGCCCTCTCGCTGAGCAGGCGCTCATACACCTGGCGGGTGGCCGCCCCCGGTTCGACTCCCAACTCTTGCTGCAGCGTGTCGGCACAGGTGTGGTAGGCGTGGATGGCCGCCGCGCGATCGCCGTTGAGGGCATGCAGGCGCATCAGGTCGCGGTAGGGCTCTTCGCGCAGTGGATCGCAACGGATCAGCCGGCGGATGGTGTCGATCGCCCCCTGGTAGTCACGCTGATCCTCCAGGCTCCGGGCCATCCGCTGCAACACGCCGGCAAAGAGCGCCTGCAACCGCTCGCGCTCGGGGATGACCCAGTCGTCGTAGCACTCGGGCAGGAGGTCGCCGGCGTAGAGGGCCAGCGCCTCTTGGAGCGCCCCGGCCTGCGCTGCGCGCTCAAAGGCGAACACATCGATGGTGCAGGGGGCATCGGGCGCCCACTGGATTGTGGTGCCGTCCAGGCGCACGAAGCGTTCCGCCTCGGGCAGCGCGTGGCGCAGGTGGTGCAGCAGGTTGCGCAGGTTGGTCCGCGCCTGGGCCTCTTCGGAATCGGGCCACAGCAGGTAGGCCATCTGGCGGCGGGGTTGCGGGGCGTCGCGGTGGAGCGCCAGGTATGCGATGAGCGACTGCAGGCGCGGCGAATCGATAGCCGTAACCGGCGCATCGCCAAAGACGAGCCGGAAACCGCCCAGGAGATGAAGGTCCAGCATCATGCCCATGGTGGGGGTTCTCCGTAGGGAACAGGGGGACCCGCGGCGCACCCCGTAGGAGGCCCGTTCACCCGCTGACGGCTCCGTCGCCTCGCATCACAGTTGAAAGGGTGCCACAGAGCCGCAGAGATCGCCGAGAGGCACAGACGGCCTCTGCAGCCCTTGCACCCCGGCCAAGCCGGTGCCCGGCCTTGGGAGCTACTTGCCGCTGACGGTCAGCTCGCGAAAGCGCACCGCCTGGGGGCCGAGATAGTCGCCGAGCATGACTGTCTCCCGAGAGAAGCGGGCCGCGGCCAAATCGGTGAACAAGTTGCCGCTGACCGACCCGCCCTTGACCGGTCGCAGTTCGTTGCCGCGGCGCTCGTAGCCCAGGCGAATCTCGCCCACAAAGTTGCCCGTCACCGGGTCGGGCATCATGCTGGAGAAGGCGACGATGTGGTAGAGGGGCCCCAGGCCTTGCCACATATCGGCCACGGCCATCGAGCCGGGCAGGACCTCCAGGTTGCCAAAGGCGCCGGTGGGCGGCAGCTTGAGGTACTCGGCATAGCGCTGGGGCGCCCAAAAGTGGCGCAAGACGCCGTGCTCGATGATGAGGAGCCGTGTGGCCGGCACGCCGTCGTCATCGAAGGGGGCCGAGGCCAGCCCCCAGGGCAGCACCGCGTTGGCGTAGACGGTGAGCGGGTCGCCGGTGGGCTCGGCGCCGTCGTAGACGCTGGCGCCTATCTCCCACGGCGTCAACCCTTGGAACTTGAAGCGTGCCCCCGAGCGCAGGGCCAGGGGCGAGAAGGTCTCGGTGCCGAATACCTGGCGCAGGGCGTCGTCGGTGATGAGGACGGGGAAGCGCCCCGTGCCCGGCTCACCGGCCCGCAGGCCATCGCGAGCAAACTGGGCCTGGCGGTGCACCAAGCCGGGCAGGTCCACCTCCTCCAGCGCCCGCCGGCGCACTTCGACGTGCGACTCGGTCTCGTGGCCCTCGTCGTCGCGCGCCAGCAAGACCAGGTCCACAAGCAGCGAGGTGAAGGCAGCCTGGCCGTGGGCGCCGCGGCTGTTCTCGAAGGTGACCTCCTCGCGGTCCACAAAGAACTCGGCCGAGGCGAGGGAGACGCCAGGCTCGCGGTCGACGGCGGCTGCGAGCTGCTCGGCCAGCTCGCGGGCCACGCCGGCCGGGTCTATCTCGAGCATGCGGTCGGCAGTGAGCACCTGGGGGTACACCGCCGGGCCGGGCAGGCCAAAGGGCGGGTTGTCGGCCAGGCTGGCCATGAACACGGCCTGGCCGACGCGTTCGTCGGCCGCGGCCTCCTCGCCGGGCAGCAGCGTCACCGAAGCCGAGCCACGGCTCATGGCGCCCCCCGCAGCCGCCGGGTGGTCGTTGTAGACCTCCAGCTCCAGGCGCTCGCTGCGGGCCGAGCGCCGGTTCTCGGGCTCGCGCCGGGCCAGATAGTACTGGGTGCTGCTCAGAGTCACGTGGCGCAGCCGCCAATCGTCGACCCCGCAGGCCCGTTCCAATGCTCGTAACAATCGATCGCGCATCAGCCTAACCTCGCCTTCAGCCGCAGGTGCGGCCCGCCCGATGCCACCGGCACCCACTCCTTCCACCCCTTGCCGCAGGTGCCGCCGTCGAGGGCCAGGTCGTTGCCCACCGCGCTCACCGAGGCCAGGATGTCGGGCACGTAACCCGTGATCCCTACCGGCGAGAAGAGGCGGCCGGTGCGCCGGCCGTTCACAATCTCTTCGCCGATGTGGGCTTCGACCTGCACCCCCCAGCCTTTGGGGTCCTCCATGCCACTGGAGGTCTTGCGCAGGTACACCCCGCGCTCCACACTGCCGATCAGCTCGTCGACCGGCGTCGTGCCAGGGGCGAAGAAGGTGTTCGACATGCGGGCATAGGCCTTGCGGTCGTAGCCCTGGCGCCGGCCGTTGGCCGTCCGGGGGATGCCTAGCTTGAGGGCCGAGAAGAGGTCGGTGAGGCCCTGCACAAAGACCCCCTCGCGCAGGATGGTGGTGGGGGCGGCGATCTGTCCTTCATCGTCGAACCGGTACGAGCCGTAGGCCCCCGGCACGGTTGGGTCGTCGAGCAGGTTGACCAGGGGCGAGCCCACGCGCTTGCCCAGGTACTCGGCGGCCTTGGCCCGCCCTTTGACGAACATGTCGGTCTCGACGCCGTGCCCAAAGGCCTCGTGGGCCATCACGCCCGAGACCGAGGGGTCGAAGACCAGGTCGTAGAAGCCGGGCTCGATGCGCCCAGCCCGCAGGAGCGCCACGGCCTCCTCGGCCAGCGCGTGCAATTCCTCGTCGGAGGCCTGGGCGATCTCGAGGCCGCCGGTGCCGTCGCGCGACAGCCAGTCGCGTTGCACCTTCTGGCCATCGGAGACGAAGAGGGCTACCTGGAAGCGGATGCGATAGACGGTTTGCGAGAGCAGGCGCGTGCGGTTGGCAAAGACCTTGGCCTCGGCCACCTCGCTGTACGAGATGGCCGCATTGACGATGTGCGGGTCGAGCCCGCGCACCGCCTGGTGGTAGCGGCGGCAGAGGTCGAGCTTGTCGCGGGCCGTGCGCGAGGCGGGGTCGACCTGGGCGGGCATGGCCAGGTGCTCGTCGCGCGGGGCACCCGGTTCGGGGGCAGGGCCGGGCTGCAACTCGAGCTCCTGGGCCAGGGTATGCGTGGCCGTGGCCAGCGCATCGAGGGCAAGGCTGCCGACCGCCCGCTCCTGGAGGTAAGCGCCGTTCCAGGCCGTGACCACGGCGCCCTGGCTGCGTGGCCCCTCGCTCACCTGCTGTTCGCGGTTGTTCACGCTCACCTGCAGGGCCGAGGTGCTGGTGGCCAGGATGGCGGCGTAGGGCGCTCGCGCCTCCAGGCCCGCCACCAATTCGGGCAGCCTGCCACGGATGGCCTCCAGCTCCGGAGGCAGCACGCGTATGCTCATGCTCCATCCCCTTCGTCACCCGCCCCAGGGGCTGGGCCGGGAGCGGGCGCAGCTCGACACCTGGCTGCCACCCCTGGTCGCAGCCAGTTCCTCCACCTGGCCCAGGGCTGCGCGCAGCCCTGGGATGCTCAGAATGCCATCCCCCGGCGCCATGCTGGCAACCCCATTGTAGCCCTTCCGCTGCGGGGCCGTCAAGTCATCCAGACGTCTCCCTCATGATCAGCCTGCGCAGCTCCCCGGGCAGCTCCATGGGCACCAGCTTCTGCGTCTCCACATTGAGCTGCGAGCGGTGCAGGTAGCGCAGGGCGCGGCGCAGCCCTTCGCGGCCGATGGCCTCGCGGGCCATGGCCACCACGGCCTCGGGGTCGTGGTGCATGGCCAGGACGACGAGCATATCGGCCAGGTCGTGGGCCAGCCGGCGCGGGCCGGCCACATACTCGGCCAGGGCCAGGTCCACGAAAGCAAAGCGCTCGCCGGGCAAGACCACCAGGTTGCTGGCCTTGATGTCGCCGTGGGCGCAGTTGGCGTCGCGCAGCCGGCGCAGTGCCTGCAGCGCCTGGGCCACGTAGGCCGCGGAGACGCGCCCCACGCCCCGCAGCGGCTGGGCGCCCTCCAGGTAGTCGGTCACCACGACGTAGACCCCCCGCGCCAGCCGGTAGAGGCCGCGCGGCCGCGGCGCCGGCACGCCCAGGTCGGTGAAGAGGAGCAACATGTAGTGCTCGTATTCGACCAGCGATTTGAGCGAGGTCCACAGGGGCCCGCGGTGGCCCCGGCCACGGTAGCGCAGCCAGGCCAGCACCTCGAAGACCAGGCTCGAGCGCCAGTTGCCCCAGGTGACGACCTTGCCAAAGTAGCTCTGTGGCTGGCCGGCGGAGCTGCGGCCACGCAGGATCACGGGGGTCGAGGCGTGCACGCCGGCGCCGCCCGCCGGCTGCGTCTCCTCGAGGGTGAAGCCAAGGTGCTGGCGCAGCCTGGCTGCCAGGACGGCGATGATCGGCGGGGTGAGGGCGGTGCGGGCCTGGCTGGCACCCCAGTTGTCGATGGCCAGGCTCAGGCGCTGCCACTGCTGCCGCACCAGCGGCCAGCGGCTCAAGGCCCAGACGAGAAGGGCGGCGAGGGCGACCGCGCCGATGGCCAACAGCACCTCGCCGGGCACCTGGCAGCCCAGGGCAGAGGCCTGGATGGCCGCCGCAGCTACCACGATGGCCAGGCAAAGGGTGCGCTGCCACAGCCGCAGGGGCAAGAGGTAAAGCAGGCCCAGTGTCACCACCAGGCCAAAGGCCGCCTCGGCATCGACGGCGATGCAGGGGATGAGCAAGCGCAGGATGGCGCCCACAGCCCGCAGCACCAGCCACACCACGAGGGCCGTGACCACCACCCCTTCCATCCCCGGGCGCCGCCGCAGGGCGAAAAAGGCCAGGGCCAGCGCAGCGGCGATCCAGTAGGCGCTCACCAGGGCCAGGTAGTGGGCGATGGTGGTGAGCAACGGGCCGGGCCCCTGCCACGGCGGCGAGGGCAGGGTGAGGCCGCTCACCTCCGCTCCTCCTGCCGGACGGTGCCCGGCCAGAGCCGGGTGTGCGTCCAAAGCAGTGCCACGAGCACGCCGATCAGCGCCCCTGCAATCACATCACAGGCAAAGTGGTCGCCCACGTAGATGCGGGTGAAGGCGACGAGGGCCGCCACACTGTAGAGGACGGCCTCGATGTACCAGCGGAAGAGGAAGTAGCGGTTGAGCAGCGAGGTGGTGAGGAACGCCTGCTGGGCGTGGCCGCTGGGAAAGGCCGGGCTCTGGGCGCGCAGGCCCATGAAGCGCACCCCCGCCAGCATCTGCCAGGGCCGCGGCTGCTGCGAGAGGTACTTGATGAGCAAGACGAGCAGGCCACCGGCCACCATGGCGCCCACGGCGCTGAGGCCGAAGCGGCGGTACCCGGCAAAGAAGAGCCCGGCAAAGAGGGCCAGGCTGAACCAGAACGTGCCCAGCGCATAGCCCAGGTAGGCCAGCCCGTCGAGTGCCGGGCTGGCCAGGCCACTGTTGATGGCACGCAGGAGCCCAATATCGGCGGCCGAGGCGCGCAGCGCCAGGCCCCCCGCGCTCACCGCTGCAATGCCCAACAGGCAAAGCAGGATCACCCCATAGCGCCGCCAGAGAACTCGCATGGCCATATTCCTGGCGTGGAACAGAGCGAGAACCATGCCCAGGCCGAACGGGCCGCTATCGGGTTTTGTTTTCCTGCGCCCATGCTCTATGGTATAATATACCCGCATACGGCCATCAGAGTAACGAAGCTCGGCCGAGGAGGTAGAGACAATGTCTGGACACTCGAAGTGGTCCACCATTAAGCGCAAGAAAGGCGCGGCCGACGCCAAGCGCGGCCAGCTGTTCACCCGGCTGGGCCGTGAGCTCATGATCGCGGCCAAGGAAGGCGGCCCCGACCCCGACGCCAACTTCCGGCTGCGCTTGGTGGTCGACAAAGCTCGCGCGGCGAACATGCCCAAAGAGAACATCGAGCGGGCGATCCAGCGCGGAGCCGGCATTAGCAAAGACGGCGTGGCGTTGGAAGATATCATTTACGAGGGGTACGGCCCCGGCGGCACGGCGCTCATGGTTGAGGTCATGACCGATAACCGCAACCGCTCCGTGGCCGAGGTGCGCCGCGTATTCTCTCGCCACGGCGGCAACCTGGGTGAGACCGGCTGCGTGGGCTGGATGTTCGAGCGCAAAGGCACATTGACCATTAACGCCGAGGGCCAGGATGCCGAAGCGATTGCCCTCGACGCCATCGACGCCGGCGCCGAAGACGTCAAGGTCGACGGCGACGTGGTCGAAGTGTACACCACGGTGGAAGACCTGCAGAAGGTGCGCGACGCGCTGCTCGAGCGCAAGTACACCGTGGACGATGTGGAGCTGGGCTGGGTGCCCAAGACCCTGTTCCAGCCCGACCAGAAGACGGCGGTGCAGAACCTGCGCCTGATTGAGGCCCTGGAGGAGCTCGACGACGTGCAGGCCGTCCACTCCAACCTCGATATCACCGACGCGGCTCTGGCCGAATTCGAAGCAGCCTAACCAAAATGCGGGTGCTGGGGGTTGATCCAGGCGTGGCCACTACCGGTTACGGCCTCCTCGAAGGGCCGGCGGATGAGGCCCGCCTGGTCACCAGCGGAGTGGTGACCACACCCTCTACCTTCTCGTTGGCAGAACGGCTGCTCGCTGTGCACAACGAGTTGGCCGCTCTCATTGCGCGCTACCGGCCTCAGGCGGCAGCGGTGGAGGAGCTCTTCTTCGGCCGCAATGCGCGCACGGCGTTGGCCGTGGGGCATGGGCGGGGCGTCGTCCTGCTCACCCTCGCCCAGGCGGGCCTCGAGGTCTATGAGTATACGCCCATGCAGGTGAAACAGGCCGTGGTCGGCTACGGGCGCGCCGGCAAAGAGCAGGTGCAAGAGATGGTGCGCATGCTGCTGCGGCTGGATGCCGTGCCCCAACCCGACGACGCGGCCGACGCCGTGGCGGTGGCCCTCTGCCACCTGCAGTCGGTGCGGCTCAACGCCCTGCTCGGGGGCACGAAGGACCGGGAATGATTGCTCGTCTGCACGGCAAGGTCGCTGCAGTGGGCGCAGATTCCCTTGTGGTCGATGTGGGTGGGGTGGGGTACCGGGTGCGCGTGCCCCGCAGCGTCGTGGAGCAAGTGAGAGGCCCCGGCGACACCGTGACCCTGCACACCCACCTGCACGTCCGCGAGAACGAGCTGGCCCTGTACGGTTGTTCGACGGAGGAAGAGCTGGGCCTGTTCGAGATGCTGCTCGGCGTCTCGGGCATCGGGCCGCGCTCGGCGATGAATATCGTCTCCAACGTGCCGGTCGAGACGTTGCGTGAGGCGGTTGCCCGCGGCGACGCCGGCAGCCTCGCCCGCCTCCCCGGCGTTGGCAAGCGCACGGCCGAACGGTTGGTGGCGGAGTTGAAAGGAAAGCTCGGCGAGGCGGCCTCCTCTCCTTTGGGCACGCTCAGCGCCGGTGACGCCGAAGTCATTGCGGCGCTGACCGGCCTGGGCTACAGCGTGGCCGAGGCCCAGCAGGCCATCGCGGGCCTGCCCCCGGCCGGCAGTCTGCCTCTGGAAGAGCGCATACGCCTGGCGCTGAGAAGCTTTGCCCGCGAATAGGAGACTGCGATGGTGGGGCCCCTCGACATCCTGTTCGTCCTCTTGATCCTCGGCCTCGGCCTGATGGGGTGGCGCTCGGGTCTGATCCACGAGTCGGCAACCCTGGTGGGGTTTGCGGTGGGGCTCTTCGTGGCCGGGCACTACTACACCCACTTTGCGCCCCTGTTCCTCGGCTGGGCGGGCAACCCGACCCTGGCTGACCTGGCCGCCTTTGTGGCGGTCCTCATCGTGACCTGGATTGCCGTGTTGATCGGCGGGGCGGTCTTGCGCGAAGTGCTGCGCGGCATGCACCTCGGCTGGCTCGACAACCTGGGCGGGATGTTGCTGGGCGTCGTCAAGGCACTGTTCGTCAGCGAGATCATCGTCCTCGTGCTGATGGCCACGCCCGGCGAAGGGGCGCGCAACTCGGTGCAGGGCTCTTTCCTGGGCCGGCAGCTCGCCGCCCTGGGGCCCGAAGTGGTGCGGCTGGTGCCCGCGGTGTTGCGGTACTGGAAGCCCTTGTGAGGCCGGGCCTCGCCCTTTTTCAAGAGCGGATAGGGCGATAGAACCCTCCCTCTGGCCCCACGGAGGAGGGGGAAGGCATTCGGCGGTCGGCCGTGGTGGTGGGGCGCACACGTTTGCAGACGCTGTGCCCTTCTGAAGGAGTCGGTAGGTGAGTTTCCTGAAGCGGCTGGGCGCGTTCCTCCAGCCCGCGCCCCAGAGCCATGCCTTCTATTACTACGTGCGCTGCAGCCGCTGCGGCGAGGTCATCAAAGCGCGCGTCGACTTGCGCAACGAGCTGAGCATCGAGTACGGCAACGACGAACAGCCCTCGGGCTACTTCTACCGCAAGGTGCTCATCGGCCGCGGGCGGTGCTTCCAGGCCATGGAGGTGACGATGACCTTCGATGCCCAGCACCGCGTCACCTCGCGCAACGTCACCGGCGGCGAGTTCGTCGCGGCAGAGGACTCCTAGTGCGCCGCATGGCCTCTGACGGTCCCCTTCAGGCCGCGGCGTGCCCGTCGCCGGGCGCGGCCTGGCTCGTTTCCACCAGGGCGAGCACCCGGGCCGCAGCTTGGGGCACGGCGGCCGCCGCCTGGGGCGAGAGCGCCTCGCCAAAGTCCATGTCGTAGCCCCGCACCGACACCAGCCAGCCCGCCGGCGCATGGCCGTAGAGCTGCTGCGCCAAGGCCAGCAGGGCGGCCGGCTCCATGTGGTGCGACACAGCCGCCATGCGCAGCGCCGGCGCCACCGCCACCGTACGCACCGCCTCCTGCGCCTCGGGCAGGGCCGCATCCACGAACACCACCCGGTCGTACCCGGCCAGGGTCTCGGCCAGCTCGGGCGTCAACTGCTGGAGGAAGAGGGTATCGCGGGTGCCGGCCAGGTCATCCCAACCGTCGTGCGAGGGGCCGAGCGGTGCCTGGCCCCAGCGGGCGCGCAGCGCGTTCACCACATGCAGGGCCACCCCATCGTCGCGGCGGCTGGGGTTGCCGTAGCCGATGACCAGGGTGCGCAAACAACCTCTCCTGCGGCCATCGGCCCCCAGGCCCTCCCCGTACATCTGCCCCGGCCCCAGGAACTGGGGAAAGCGCGGCCGCAGTTGCTCCCTGGCGTGGTAGCACAGGTGGCAGGCATCGCCATAGGCGGCTTCGTGCTCGAGGGCGTACTCGCGCACCAGGGCAGCAGGGCCGCCCGCCAGGAGTGGCGCCACGATGGGGTGCTCGGCGGGCCGGTAGGCCGCCACCACGGCGTCGACGTCGCCCGCCGGTGCCCGGCCCATGGCCAGCCCCTGGCAGAGGTGCACATAGCCGGCCGCATCGATGTGCACGCGGCTGGGGTCGGCCAGGTCTTCGTAGGGGCAGGCCGCAAAGCCGTCCCACGCCTGCAGGCGCACACGGCCGGCCAGCCTGTGGGCGGCGCGGCCACGCAGGCGGACGCCACCCGCGCTGCAATCGGGCCCCAGGTCGACGCGCAGCACGCCCGGCGCCAGCCCCAGGCGCCGGGCAGCAGCCGTGGCGTAGCGCACCCCGGGGCTGGGCAGGTCGCCGTGAAAGCGGTCCTCGCTGAGGCTCAGGTCGGCGATGCCCAGGGCCGCCAGCGGTTCGAGCCACAGGGCGGCATCCTCCTCGCCGGTGGCCCAATAGGCATTGGTCACCACCCCGAACTGCAGCCCCCGCGCCACTGCCTCGCGGGCCCCTGCCAGAAGCAATGGATAAGCCAGGAAGGGCTCGCCGCCCTCGAAGTAGATGTCGGTCACCGTGCCCAGGCGCACCGCGGCGTCGAGCACCGCTCGCACCTGGCCGATGGACATGGTGGCGGTGGCCTGGGGGCTGCCCCATACGAAGCAATGGTCGCAGGCGCAGGTACAGCGGTAGGTCAGCAGGAGGTGCAGGCCGCTGAGGGCCATAGAGTCATCCCCTTGATAGATCGCGCCAGGCCGGCAGGCCTGGCAACCCCTCGGCCGCGCGGATGCCGCGCACGATGGCCTCGGCCACGGCCTCAGCCGCGAGCGCCATGACCAGCGTCAGCGGCGCGCGGCGGCGGCCGGTGGCCAGGGTGAACAGCGCATCGCCATCGAACAGCGTGTGCGACGGCCGGATGGCGCGAGCCAGGCCGTCGTGGCCACTGGAGGCGACCAGGCAGGCCTCCTCTTTGCTCAGCCGGGCATCGGTGGCGATGACGCCGATGGTGGTGCTCTCGGCCAGCGAGATGGCGGCCCTGCCCACCAGGCTGCCCAGGGAGGCGGCCGTGTCCATAAAGCCGGAGCCGACCGGCCTGCGCGCCCCGGCCAGGATGGCGCCGCTGGCGGGGTCGACGACGTCGCCAAAGGCGTTCACCGCCACGATGGCGCCCACCGTCACGCCCCCCGCCGAGCGCGCCGCGGTGCCCAGCCCGCCCTTCATCGCGCCCCTCATGCCCAGCAATTTGCCCACCGTGGCCCCCGTGCCGGCGCCCACATTCCCCTCGGCCACCGGCCCGGCGCTGGCTGCGCGGCAGGCGGCCAGGCCCATGGCTGCATCGGGGCGCACCCGCCCGTCGCCCACGTCGAGGTCGAAGAGGATGGCCGCGGGCACGATGGGCACAACGGCCCTGCCCGCGCGGTAGCCCTTGCCGCGGCCCTCCAGGTACTGCATGACCCCATCGGCGGCGGCCAGGCCGAAGGCGCTGCCGCCGGCCAGGAGCACCGCCTGCGCCCGCTCGACCAGGTGGCCGGGGCGGGCCAGGTCGGTCTCGCGGGTGCCCGGCGCCGGCCCCCGCACGTCGACCCCCACCACCGCGCCGGCTTCGCACAGCACCACCGTGCAGCCGGTCCACGCGGCATAATCGGAGGCATGGCCGACCAGGATGCCGGGCAGGGCAGTGATCGCGTTAGGCGGCGTGCGAAGCATTACTGCCCTCCTGCGTGATACGTGATGCGTGATACGTGAGGCGTGAGGCGTGACGTGCAGGGAAGCTTCTCTAGGTGGGGAGCACGTCACCCGGCAGATATTCGGCGCAGTCCTCTCGCAACGCACCGCCCCGCTGTTCAGGAACCATCCTGAGGAGCAGCCGGATGATCTGGGTCAACAGTGTCAGGCGCTCCTCAATGGTCTGCTGGCCGAGAACGTGCCTGGCCTTGTAGTACCAGTCGCGGCTCTCCCTGGCCGAGCCAAGTGCGTACTCATAAAAGTGCGCCCGGTCTCTGCTCGAGCTCCGGCTATACCCCTCGGCAATGTTCGCGCTGACCGACCCTGAGGCGCGATACAGTTGGTCAGAGAGGGATCTCGTGCGGCGGTCCCGTGCCAGTTGGCTCACATCCTGCCACGCGATGTCGGCCGCAAAGAGCGCCAGCCGGTAGGCCTGTACCTTCCACAGAATGTCCCCGGTGATTGCTACCGGCATCGCCTGTTCCCACGCCTGGTAGTCCATTGCGCCCCCTCGGACTCCATAACCTGCCACGGCTCCGGCATCACGCATCACGCATCACGCATCATCCCCACCACTTTGTCGAGCACGCGCTCGGCCACCTCTGCCTTGGTCATGAGGGGCAGGGCCTCGACGGTGCCGTCGGCACCGATGAGGGTGACGCGGTTGGTATCGACTTCGAAGCCGCTGCCCGGCGCGGTGACGTCGTTGGCGGCGATGAGGTCAAGGTTCTTGGCCAGGAGCTTTTCGCGGGCGCGCGCTACCAGGTCGTCGGTCTCGGCGGCAAAGCCCACGACCACCGCGGGTCCGGCGCCGCCCAGGCGCATGCGGGCGATGTCGAGCAGGATGTCGGGGTTGCGTTCGAGCAGGATGGAGAGGGTCGGTTTGCCGTCCTTCTTGATCTTTTCGGTCGAGTAGGCCGAAGGGCGAAAATCGGCCACTGCGGCCGCCATGAGGACCACGTCGGCGTCCTCGGTGAAGGCCAGGACGGCGTCGCGCATGTCTTGCGCCGTCTCGACCGCCTCCACGTGGGCGCCCACGGGGGGCCGCAGCGCCGTCGGGCCCGTCACCAGGGTGACCTCGGCGCCGCGGTCGATGGCGGCCTGGGCGAGGGCGTAGCCCATCTTGCCCGACGAACGGTTGCCCAGGTAGCGCACCGGGTCCAGCGGCTCGCGGGTGCCGCCTGCCGTCACCAGCACCTGGCGCCCGCGCAGCGGTCCGTGGCGCCCCAGCACCTGGCGCAGGGTGCCGATGATCTCTTCGCCGCTGGCCAGGCGCCCGGCGCCCACCTGGCCCGAGGCGAGGGGCCCAACGTCGGGCCCGACCACCACCACGCCACGCTGGCGCAACACCTCGATGTTGGCCTGGGTGGCCGGGTGCTCCCACATGTGGGCATCCATGGCAGGGGCCACCAGCACCGGCGCCGTGGTGGCCAGGTAGGTGGTGAGGAGCAGGTTGTCGGCCTGGCCGTGGGCCATCTTGGCCAGGGTGTTGGCGGTGGCCGGTGCCACCAGCATGGCGTCGGCCTGCCGGCCGAGGGAGACGTGGCCAATCTCCATCGTCTCGAGCAGTCGGAACATGTCGCTGAGGACCGGCCGGCGCGTGAGGGTCTGGAAGGTGAGCGGCGTGACGAACTGGCCGGCATCCTCGGTCATGATGGTATCGACCCTGGCGCCGGCCGTGGTCAACTGCCGCGCGACTTCGACCAGCTTGTAGGCCGCGATGCCCCCACAGACTCCCAGCACGATCCGCTTGTCGGTCAGGATCATGCCTGGCTGCTCCTTTCTTGCCCGCCCCTACCCCGCGCGGTAGCGGCCCTGCAGGTCGTTGAGGCGGATGCGCACCAGGTCGCGCAGGCCGTGCAGGGAATCGCGCCAGAAGCTCACCCGGCGGGTACGGGCGTAATCCCAGGTGACGGGCACTTCCTTGATCCGGTATCCCAGCTTGCGGGCGACGAAGAGGGTCTCCACGTCAAAGCCCGCGGCGACCACGGCGCCGCGCACCTCCTGGGCCTGGCCGGGGGCGTAGAGCCGCATGTGGCGGTAGATGTTGTGGGCGGCAGCGGCGCGGAAGGCCTTGAAGCCGCACTGGGTATCGGTCACATCGGGCAGGTTGACCAGGGCGCCGCGCAAGAGAACCATGGCTCTCGACATCAGCTTTCGCCACCAGGGCGCCCCGCGGCGCACCAGCCCGCGCGAGCCAAAGACCACATCGTAGCCCTGCTCGAACCAGGGCAGGAGTGCGGCCACCTCGCCGATGGGCGTGGCCTGGTCCATGTCGGTAAACAGGATGATGTCGCCCTGCGCCGCCAATACGCCCGCAATCACCGTGTGGGCTTTGCCCCGATGGGGGTTGCGCAACAGGCGAAAGTGCGGGTGCGCGCTGGCAAACTCCTCGGCCAGGGCGGCGGTGCCGTCGCTGCTGCCGTCGTCGACCACCAGCACCTCGTAGGTGTAGGGCTGGCGGACCAGGTAGGCGGCTACCTTGTCGAGAGCCCCGGCGCGCAGGTTGGCTTCTTCATTGTAGGCTGGGATGACAACAGAGAGGAAAGGTTCCATTCACCTGTATCCAGTCGAGCGTCCCTTCGGGGATTCTCGCGGGCTGCGCACGCACCGGCAGCCCGAGTTTACTGGTGATTATACTACACCTAGTCAACGCCTGCCAAGCCCAACCTCCGTCTTGGGCAGGGCTTCTCAGTGCCTTTTTGTCACCCTGAGCAGGTTCTGCAGACTTGCCAACGTGGCGAATGCCGGTCTGCGAAGGGTCCCGGCTACACACAACGCCGAGTTGGGTTCTGCAACCTGGGGTGTATCTCACAATCGTCGTGTGTTTCTATGTCTCTTGCGACCTTGTTGCCCAGTCAGCGACGGGCAGGTGACTCGAAGCCGAGGTTTCCTCCCTCGTGGGTGGCAAGGCCGATCTGCTCCAGAGAGCCCTGGCGCGCATTGTACCAGAGAAGCCATCGACCGTTTTCCAGCAGGACTGCGGCCGGTTTGTACACAGCGTCCTCATCCCATGCTCCGTCCGGTCCCCGAGGGATGATCGGATTGTGCGGATGCCGCACCCAGCCGCTTACCCCATCAGCGGACCTGGCGAGGCCAATTTGGGCATGATCCACGTCTTGGAAGCCGATGTAGAACATGACGTACCAGGAGGCCTGTCGAATCACCTGCGCCCCGGTAACCTTGAAGGAGTCCCACGGGCTACTTGGATCCGCCGTGAAGACGGGCTGCTCGTGACGAATCCAATGCACGCCATCACGGCTCTCAGCCAGGCCGATAGCATCAGGCTCATACTGGTCCCCGGCCGAATACCACATCCTGTACAATCCCAGGCGTGCCTCCCACAAGACGTCTGGGCACATGGTCGCAACCTTCTCCCACGGCTCCTCGGGCGTCAACACGGGGGAAGGCCCAACCCGGTGCCAGTGGACGCCGTCTTCGCTCGTGGCGTAGCCTATGGCCGAACGGCCGCCGGCTTGGCCGGTGTACCACATGTGGTAGCCGTCAGGCCGCCTGACCACCGACGCGCGATTGACGTCTTCCCCCTCCCAACTTCCCGGCGCGCCTGGCGTAAGCACGACTTGGGGCGGCGTCCAGTGAACCCCATCTTGGCTCTCCACCAGAGCAATCGCATGGCGCGGACGCCAGGAGAACCACATGCGAAAGGTCCTGCCCTCTTTGAGCACCCAGGGATCAAAGCAGCTGCCCAACGCCCCGCCTAGGACCGGGTTTTCCTCATACTTGACCCACTCCGACGTGCCCGTCCCCCCTGCCTGGCCCGCTTTCCACCGCGGGATGCCCAAGAGTACTATCCCCGCCGCGGCTCCCAGGCACACCAGGGCCACCGTCAAGCCTTGGCGCCTCATGCCACGCCCCCTAAAAGATGTTGACGGCGCCGACCGGAACCGCCCGCTCAGGATAAGGCCTCCCGTCTGGCCCAACGGCAGGTACTCGCTCACCGGTCCGACGGTCGTACAACCCGATCTGGATTGTGTAGCCCCCGCGAGTAAGGTGCGATGGCAGCGCCAGGGACCGGATTTCCGCGAACTCGTCACCGGGTTTCCAGGTGGCGAATGGCCTTTGGCCATGGAGAGGATCCCCGTCGCACTCGGCTATCGAACGCCCTGAACCATCACACAAGTGGACAAAGACCGAAATGTCGGGCGCCACTGGTTGCCAGACCTGCCACTCTAGCACTAGCCGTAGGTCCTGCCCCTGGCGCTCGCAGGTCGCCGCCAACAACCCCACACCCTCGAAACTCGCCGCTAGTGGGCGGCGCTTGTGCAAGTCGCGGTATCCAGCCACAGCCAAACTGAGGACTGCCGTGATTGCCAACGCGGTCATCAGCTTCTGAGGCGCACGCCGGATGCTCAGAGGCGAAGCGCACAGGAGTGCTCCACCGATGCAAGCTCCATATAGGGCAGACGTCGATTCGACAAGTCGGGCCGATAAAGCCGGCAGCAGCCAGATCAGCGTCCAGCCCAGTGCCAAGACGACCAAGCGCCCCTCGCCTTCTGCCCACAACCATATGCACCAGGCTCCAAGAAGGATAAGCGCCCAATCGGGCACGCGCCAGAAGGCGAACCATGCGAAAGCGAGAAGGCCCAGTTTCCACCCGTGGTTGGCCTGCCCCATGCCGATGACTACAGCGACTGCCACCACCGTGCTAGCGACCAGGGCCCACACCCCACCAAGGCCAGTGACCTCCTTCGTCAACGCTGTCGCCAGTGGGTGGAGCCAGCCCACGAGTCCTGTAGCGGCTAGCTCGATAAAGGTGTACCCCGCCGGCCTCACCATGGCCACACGAGCGTGTAGCACCAAGCCCGCAAGCGAGGGCCACCAGTACGGGCCTGCGGCTCGAACCACCTCGGCAGGGGTGCGAGTGCGCCGTTCAGTGACGACAAGCAAGGTGAGCAACGGTGCTACCAGCATCCCCGTCTCGCAGGCGAGTGGCGCGAGCAGGGCCAAGATCAGCGAAGCTAACCTGCCCCTCGTCGACGCCGCCGTGGTTCCCAACAGGAGGCTGCCAAGGACCAGCGCTGTGCCTAGAGGCAGTGCTAACGATGAGACTTGCCAGAGCACGCCATACGACGGGGGGAAGACGAGAAAGAGCAAGGCGGCCGAAAAGCCCAGCAGCACTCTGTGGTACCGCCTAGCCAGCAATGCCATGACGAGTATGGCGTTGCCCAAATGCAGGGCGACGGTGAACCAGCGTACCACCCGCACCCCCGCTTGGCCCGGCAGAAGTGTTGCTGCTTGCCAAAGAGCCAGGGTCAGAGGGCGATATCCGCCGCCTGGTGGCAGGGCACGCCATGGCCCGGTGATGCTCTGCCTGCGGAGCCAGTCGATGATGGCGCGGTCTTGCGCAGTGGGAAAGACAGACACCAACGGGACCAAAAGAGCCAGGCCCGCCACCACGAGGATGGCCGTCGCCACTGAGCCCTGCACCAAATCGCGGCGGCGCTGCGTAGCGCAGGTCATGGCCGAGTCCCTTTCAGGCGGTATACAGGCCAAGGGCCGCCACCGGTCTCCTCACCGGGGACTGGCTCATAGCGCGCTGCAATGTAGGAGAAGACTGCGCCCATCTCGGGTGGGAGCGATTCGGCACGCTGGCCTGAATTCCCCGAACCGGCGACAGCGAGCGAGGGCACTTCACTGTTGGTCGGCGAGGTATCCACAATGAGTGTCGGGGGATGCCGCTGCAGGTCGCTGAGGAATTCCTGCACCATTGAGGGAGTCTCGTAACCGCGAGTGAATAGCGGATACTGGTACACGAAACGCGTTGGCGAGCGTCGATGGGTCACAAAGTTCACGCCTGCCTCAGCGCCCCAAATCAGAACGTAGTCATCCGGCTTGGTCGCGCGCTCGATGTAGGAGACTACCTGGGGGGCCGCGTAGTACTGGGTCAACTCACCGAGAGATGCCCGCAGATGTTCAGCCGGGAGAAGGGCAGCGGCCAGACCGAGGCACAGGAGCGAAACGTTGCCCACTGTCGGGGCTTTAAGTGGCAGCCCAGCCGCCATGCCAGCAACGAAATAGGTGGCGAGGATGCTGCACACCGGTAACCATGCCATATAATAGTGCGGGTATCGACGCCCTGACGTGGCCACGAAGAGGAGCTCGATCGGCAGTGCCCAGATCAACGTATCGAACCAGGCCTCGCCGGGGAAGCGCTCCCCCTGCTCTATGGTCAGCTTGCGAGACAGCAGCGTGAGCCAGCCTGCCAGGGCCACGATGGACATCCCTGTTGAAGAGAGGTTGTACAATCCTGCGACTGCCGCCCCGCTATGGTCTACCTGCCCCGCACTTGGGTCCGCGCCGATGTACACCATGTTGAAGCGGAACACGCAATCAAGGAGCGCGGGTAGACCGCCCCGCAATGCAAAGTACGCGGCGACGAGAGCGAGGCCACCCAGAGCCGCGACGAAGATGGTGAGCAAGGCCCTGAATCGAGTGCCCCATCTCTCCCTCCTCTCATCGACCAGCAGATGAATGACGATAGCCACCCATATGCCGACAAGGTTGGGTCGCAGCAAAAAGGCTAGCGCACCAGAAATGCCGATGGCGTAGCCCTGCCAGCTGTACCGTCCCTTTTTCTGAGCATCATACGAGGCATACAGGGCGAGGAACTGGCATGGGAGAGCATATTCCTCAGTCAGGTTGCCCCACTCGAGCACCGAGACCAGTGTGAGCAACCAGATGGCCGAGCCAAACACCGCCTCGGCTGGCCCGAGTGCCCGACGCAACAGGGCGTACCCAAGCAGGGCGGCGATGCTGAGCGCGGCGAACTGAAGTACCCAGACTCCCCACTGCGATCCCCGCGCGATCATCAGGCCCAACGCGTTCACAAAGAAGATTGCTGGCGGCTTGTGATCCCAAAAGTCGCGGTAGGGCACATCTCCGGCCAAGATACGCCAACCGGCGTACAGGAAGACCCCCGAGTCACGGCCGGGAAAAGGTCGCACGCTCGGCATCGATGGCAGCAGCACGGCCGTGAGAAGCAACACAAGCAGGAGGACCAGTAGCACTTCCCGAGCTGTTCTCACAGGTATCCTCGGAGACGGCTTGTACAAGCCCTGCGCGACCAGCGGATATCACGACAAGGGTGCGGAGTACGCTTGCTACCATAGCACGGTTGGCGCCGCCGCGCAAATCGCTCCCCCAACGGTGTTCAAGGCGGCGGACCGATGACTCGCTCTCACCTGCCATGGGCGAAAGCACTGCCGAACGGCGAACCAGCTCGGATATGGTCGCCTGCAGACGGCATACCCAGCACTCAATTGACCCGGCCGTGCCGATATAACGCGATGTGGCGGGCGAAGCGTGAAACGGGGCTGTTGGCGTGGTCAAGTCTCGTTCAGGGCAGCCCAGAATCTGTTGTCGAGCCACCACGCCATTCCCATCCCCTCACCCACGGGGAAGCCTAGCCGGCCTGGCCAACGGGAGCACGACACGACCCAGGTAAACGCATTGGACCCCAGAATGAACTGCTCCCGGTCGCGCGGGCGGTTGGCCAGAGGCCGCGGCTCGGCTATAATGGATGCCCGACGAAGCCAGGAGGTGAGGCCGTGCGTGTGGTGATGCTGTCGAAGGCCTGCATTGTGGGGGCCTACCAGCGCAAGCTGGAGGAGATTGCGGCCCTGGGGGTCGACTTGACGGTGCTGGTGCCGCCCTCGTGGCGCGAGGGCGGCCGCGAGACGCGGCTCGAGCGCGCCCACACGGCCGGGTACGACCTCGAAGTGCTGCCGATGGCGCTCAACGGCCACTTTCACCTGCACTTCTACCCCGGCCTGGGCCGCGCCCTGCGCCGCCTGCGCCCCGACATCTGCCACATCGACGAGGAACCCTACAACCTGGCCACCTTCCTGGCCCTGCGCCAGGCGCGCGCTGTGGGGGCACGCCCGCTCTTCTTCACCTGGCAGAACCTGCCCCGGCGCTACCCGCCCCCCTTCCGCACCCTCGAGGCCTACGTGCTCCGCCATGCCGGCTATGCCCTGGCCGGCAACCGCGAGGCCGAAGCGGTGCTGCGCGCCAAGGGCTACCGTGGGCCGGTGGCCCTCATCCCCCAGTTCGGTGTGGACCCCGAGATCTTCCAGCCCCGGCCCGAGGCGGCGCTGCCTGCGGAGCCGTTCGTCGTGGGCTTTGCCGGCCGCCTGGAGCCCTATAAAGGCGTGCTCGACCTGGTGGAGGCCATGGCCGGCCTGCCGGGCAACTGGCGCCTGCGCCTGGTCGGCGCCGGCTCGCTGCGCGATGCGGTCGCGGCGCGTTCGGCAGCCCTGGGCGTGGGCGAACGAGTCTCAGTGGAGCCCGCTATCTCTTCGCTGGAGATGCCCCGGTTCTACCACGGGCTGCACGCCCTGGTGCTGCCCTCGCGCACCAGGCCCAACTGGAAGGAACAGTTCGGGCGGGTGCTCGTGGAGGCCATGGCCTGCGGGCTGCCGGTGGTGGGCTCCGACTCGGGGGAGATCCCCAACGTGATCGGCGATGCGGGCCTCGTGTTCCCCGAGGGTGACGTCGGCGCTCTGCGCGGCGCCCTGGCGCGCCTGCAGAGCGACTCAGACTTGCGCGCCGACCTGGCGCGGCGCGGGCGCGAGCGCGTGTTGGCCCACTACACCCAGGCGCAGATCGCCCGGGCCACGGTCGAGGTCTACCGGCGCCTGCTCGGCGCCCCGTAGCCTTTGCGGCGGGCGCCGCTGCGGCGGCGCCCGCCGCAGCCGGTCGCACTGCCGAGCCCTCCGCTAAGGAGCGCCTGGCGATTCCCCGCGTGCGCATGCCCGAGCAAGACCCGCAGGAGCGCAGCCACAACTTCTTCGAGGTTAACCTTGGGCTAACGCCCGAGCTCGCGATGCTCGAGGCCGAGCGGTGTCTGCAGTGCAAGAACCGGCCCTGCGTGGCCGGTTGTCCGGTGGAAGTGCGCATCCCCGACTTCCTCGAACGGGTCGCGCACGGCGACTTCGCCGGAGCGGCGCACATCTTGCTCACCGATAACGCGCTGCCAGCTACCACGGGGCGTGTGTGTCCGCAGGAGACGCAGTGCGAGGGCGTCTGCATCCGCGGCAAGAAGGGCGATCCCGTGGCTATCGGCTGGTTGGAGCGCTTCGTCGCCGACTGGGCGGCGCAAAACATGGAGTTCGAGGTGCCGCAGGTGAAGCCGAGCGGCAAGAAGGTGGCCGTCGTGGGCGCCGGTCCCGGCGGGCTGACAGTGGCCGGTGAGCTGGCGCGCATGGGCCACGGGGTGCACATCTTCGAAGCTCTGCACGAGACCGGTGGTGTGCTGCGCTACGGCATCCCCGAGTTCCGTTTGCCGAAGCGGATCGTCGATGCTGAAGTCGAGAACCTGCGCAAGCTCGGTGTGGAGATCGAATGCGATGTCATCATCGGGCGCACCCTCACCGTGCAGGAACTCCTGCAGGATTTCGACGCCGTGTTCATCGCCAACGGCGCCGGGTTGCCGATGTTCCTGCACGTCCCAGGTGAGAATCTCAAGGGTGTGTACTCGGCCAACGAGTATCTCACGCGTGTGAACCTGATGGGCGCCTGGAAGGGGAGCGAGAGCGAGACACCGATCGCCTGCGGCGAAACCGTGATCGTCTTCGGCGGCGGCAACGTCGCCATGGACTCTGTGCGCACAGCTAAACGGCTTGGCGCCGAGCACGCCATCTGCGCCTACCGGCGCACGAGAGCTGAGATGCCGGCGCGTCAAGAAGAGATCGCTCACGCCGAAGAAGAGGGCATCGAGTTCGAGTTCCTCGTCGCGCCGCTGGAGATCCTCGGTGACGAGCGCGGCTGGGTGCGGGGTGTCAAGTTGCAGCGTATGGAGCTCGGCGAGCCCGATGCGAGCGGACGACGGCGCCCCGTGCCCGTGGCCGGCAGCGAGTTCGAGGTGCCCTGCGATATCGTTGTGGTGGCGCTGGGTACAGTGGCCAACCCCCTGCTTACCAACGCGACGCCGGCGATCCAGCTGAACCAGTGGGGAAACATCGTCGTCGACCCCGAGACGCACCAAACCTCTCTGCCGGGAGTGTTCGCCGGAGGCGATATCGTGCGTGGTGGCGCCACGGTCATCTTGGCTATGGGTGACGGCAAGGCGGCGGCGCGCTCGATCGACGAGTACCTCAAGGCTCACTAGAGTTGCCCCTATGAGGGACGCGCCGCTGCGTGCGCAGCGGCGCGTCCCCTCTATGGCGCCCCGCGGTTGTTTTCCGGCCAGTCACTGACCCGTTCGCTCGCGGCCAGCCTGCGCACGTTAGCACTGGATGCTGTCCCACAGCAGGTGCCGCCCGGCTTGTCTTTCGGGGCACCGCCGAATATGGTAGCAGCTAGCTGTGTCGTGAGGTGACAGCGCCGAGGCGAGACGCAGCGAGCGCCTCTCTGTGTGGTCCTCACGACTCAGCGAGCCGGTTCGTGGTGGGTGACATGTGCGCACTAGTGGAGGGTGGCATGAAACGATGGGGTAAGGTTCACGGCGCACGCCGGTTGTTCGGCGTGGTTCTCGGCGCACTGCTGGCCTGCGGGTTAGCCTGGGGCCTGACTGGGGCGTTAGCGACGAGTTCGAGTCCTGCGCCACCTGGTCAAGTCATTCTCCGGGTTGGTACGACGCAAGACTGCGATAGCTTGAACCCCTTTGTGGGCTACTCAGGCACCGCTTACGAGATCTACCACCTCAACTACAACTTGCTCGTGGGTTACAACCCCGACTTCTCGCCGCGGCCCGAACTGGCCGCTGAGCTGCCGACGAAGGAGAACGGGGGTGTCTCGGCCGATGGCAAGACGTGGACCTTCAAGCTCCGTCACGGCGTGATGTGGCAAGATGGCGTGCCGTTCACGGCCAAAGACGTGGCCTTCACCTACAACTACATCATCAAGAACAACCTCTGGGCTTTCACGACCTACACCACGAACATCAGGAAAGCCGTGGCGCTCGACGACTACACGGTGCAGTTCCAGCTCAAGGAGCCGAAAGCGAACATGCTGCGCCTCTGGATCCCCATCGTGCCCGAGCACATCTGGAGCAAGATTAGCGGCAAGGCGGCCGGCAACACGTATCCCAACAATCCACCCCTGATCGGCACGGGCCCGTTCCAACTGGTCGAGGCGAAGAAGAATGCCTACTACGTCCTGAAAGCCAACAAACAGTACTTCGGTGGGGCGCCGAAGATCGACGAGGTGATCTTCCAGATCTACCAGAACGCCGAAAACATGGTCGCCGACCTACGCACCGGTGCCCTCGATGTGGCAAACGGGATCCCCCAGGCGCAGTTCGCCTCGCTCAGAGGCGACAAGAACATCACTACGATCGCCTCGTCGATCGACTCGTACAAGTACTTCGACGAGATCTGTTTCAACACGTACAGTGGATCAGGGTCACTCGGCAATCCCGTCCTGCGCGACGTGAAGTTTCGCCAGGCGCTGAGCTGGGCGGTCGACAAGAACACCCTCGTCAAAGTCGCTTACGGCGGGTACGCGGTGCCCGGGTCGTCGATCGTCATCCCGGGGCTTGAGTACGCTTGGCAGCCATCGCCGAGTGAAGCTTTTGGTTTCGATCTGAACAAGGCCAGCGCACTGCTCGATGCGGCGGGCTACAAGCTGAACTCCAGCGGCCAACGTCTGGACAAGCAGGGCAAGCCGATTGTCTTACGCCTCTACGCGCGCACTGAGTCGATCGAAAGTCAGCAAGACGCCAAGCTTATCGCGGGCTGGTTCGGCAAGATTGGCGTGAAAGTCAAGATCTCGGTGATGGACGAAGGTGCGCTGTCAGATCGCCTCTACAACACGAAGGGCAGCACCTACGCACCCGACTACGACATGTACATTTGGGGCTGGGGTGAGTACGTCGACCCCGACTACATCCTGGGCGTCTTCACAACCGGGCAAATCGATGGCTGGAACGATTGTTGCTTCTCCAACGCCGAGTACGACAGGCTTTACGTGGAGCAGTCGCATGAGCTCGACCCAACCAAGCGCGCCGCGCTGGTGCAGCGCATGCAGCAAATCTTCTACGACGCGGCGCCCTACGTGGTGCTCTGCTACCGTGAGCAACTGCAAGCCTACAACTCGAGTAAGTGGGAAGGCTGGGTGGCGACGCCGCCGGAGGACGGCCTCGTGCTCTACACGAACGACAACGTCGATAGCTACGTGCTGGTCCATCCGAAGGCGGCTGCTTCGCAGTCGGGCTCGTCTTCGTCGACAGGGCTCATCGTGGGCATCATCGTCGCTGTGGCCGTCGTGGTCGCTGTGGTTGTCTTCCTCGTGCGTCGGCGCGGAGGCCGCGCGCTTGAGGAGTAAGCGAGCGTTGCCGGTGCGGGGCGACCGAAGAGGGGTGTGTCCACGGCTACGGTTCGCTGACCGGTGATGGATAGCGCTGGGCACATCCTCTGGTCGACGGAAGCCATCGCGGCGATTCGGGCGACTTCCCTGCGGATCCTCGAGCGCGTTGGCGTGCGCGTCGATTCGCCGGCGGCCACGCAGCTGTTGCTGGCCGCCGGCTGTACGGATATGGGGCAGGGCAGGCTGCGAGCGCCGGCGTCGGTCGTCGAGGCGGCGCTCGCAGCCTGCCCTGCCCACTACACGCTCAGTGCCCGCGACCGGTCGTTGAACCTCGCGATGGGACCCGAGCCAGGGCCGATCTACGTCCATAACTCGGGCGAGATGCCCCATGTCTTCGACCTGACCACTGGCACGACTCGACCGTCCAGCATACGCGATCAGGCGCTGGCGGCGCGGGTCTTACACGGGCTGGACCGCGTGCAGTGCATCAACTCGCTGTTTTGGCCAGCCGATGTGCCACCCGCGCTGCAGCCGCTGTACTCGTACCTCGCCCTGGCCAACGAGACCGATAAGCACATCGCCTCTCCGTGTGTCGACTTCGCCTGGCAAACCCCTGTGTTGGCGGCGATGGCCGAAGCTGTCCTCGGCTCCACTGAGGCAGACCACGTCGCGTCGGTGGCCGATACTGACCCTGCGCCGATCTACGCCTTGGACCAGTCGTTCTCGCCGGTCAGCCCTCTACAGATCAGCGGAGATGTCGGCGATGGGCTGATCGAGGCCGCTCGCCACGGTTTAGTGTGCGAGATCTTGCCAGCTCCCGTGGCCGGTACCACGGCGCCGGCATCGTTGGCCGGCGCGCTGGCGCAACAGGACGCCGAGGTCCTGATGGGCGTGGTGCTGGTCCAAGCCGCCAGAGGGGGTGCGCCCTGTCTGTACGGTGCTCGTCTCGTACCCGCCGATGCGCGCACTGGGAACCCCATGAGTGGCGGGCCCGCTGGTGCGGCCGCCTCGGTTGGTGCGACGCTGCTAGCCCGTCGGCACGGGTTAGCGTGCGACTGTTACGGGCCACAGACCGACAGTCGTGTGCTCGACATGCAGGCGGGCTACGAAGATGGGCTGAACGCCGCCGTGAGCAGTCTCGCTCGACCGCGGTACATGTCTGGCGTGGGCGGGATGCTGTCCACGGCTACGTGCCTGGAAGCGCTCGTCGTGCACGATCAGATCTTCGCCAACCTCGCTGCTGCTTTCCGCGAACGACCCTGGGATAGCGAGGCGCTCGACCTTGAGGCGGTGGTCGACGGCGTGCTTGGCCCGGGCTTTCTGGCTACCAAGCACACGCGGCGCTACTTACGGCGTGAGGCGCCGCTGCCTAGCTTGAGCTATCGAGGGAGCGGAGACGAGTGGGCAGCGAGCGGTTACAAGGATGTGGTTGATCGGGCGCGCGAGCAGGTCGCCGACCTGCTCGCGCGCCCGGCCCTCGGTTTACCGGACGACGTCCAGGTCGAGTTGTGCCGCCTCATCGACGATACGGCTGCCACCCTCGGTCTGACGGAGTGGCCCGACCCGCGCGTCTTGCTCGAACGCATCTCCGCGCCCGCTTAAGCTGAGTGGCGCGGCTCTTGGGGATGCTGCCGTTCCACCGCCACTGGGATACGTCCGTCCAACCTTCGCTCGGGTGCCTCCGTCCCACTCTCACCGGGGCGCGCGCGAAACGTCGCTCATCCCTGGGCGGACTGTCGCACAAACCGCCCTGGCGCGGCCTGCACAAGGCGCCGGTCGGCGCTGAGCCGGCTCGCCGCCGTTTAGGGGTACGGGCTCTCTGGGTAGTGGCCAAAGAGACGGTTACTGGGATTGACGAGTGCAAAGTGCGCCCCTTCAAGGGGGAAACGCCGCACTATGGAAACGCTCGCACCATTGTTGGCGTGTACAGGCGGACTGCGCGCGTCCAGTGGTAGCTGGCATCAGATTCGACCGCTAGGAAGGGAGCTCGTCCATGAAGCTCGACGTGCCCACGAAGGTGCACCACATCATTGCCGACCAAGTTGCCGCCCTGCGCGAGCAGGACTTCGGCGCACGCCTGTGGGAGCACGACACGACGTTGTGGTCGAGCGATCCGGCTCAGCAGGCAGTCATTGACCAGGCGCTGGGCTGGCTCGACGTAGTCGAGGACGTGCGCGGCGAACTGACAAATCTCAGGCTGTTCGCCGACGAGGTGCGCGCCGACGGTTACACTCAGGCGGTGCTCCTGGGCATGGGCGGCTCGAGCCTGGCTCCAGAGGTGCTGCGCACCACCTTCGGCGTCGCCGACGGTTACCTCGACCTGTACGTGCTCGATACCACCGACCCGGTCGCCATCGCGCGCCTCGAACGAAGGCTCGATCTGGAGCACACGCTCTTCATCGTCTCGAGCAAGTCGGGCGGCACGACGGAGACAGCAAGCTTCCACGCTTACTTCTTCGACAAAGTGCAGCGCTTGATGGGCGACGCGGCAGGAAGAAGCTTCGTGGCAATCACTGACCAAGGCACAGATCTGCAGGCGCAGGCGGTAGAGCAAGACTTCCGCGCCGTCTTTATCAATCCAAGCGACATCGGTGGGCGCTTCTCGGCCCTATCGTTCTTCGGGTTGGTGCCCGCCGCCTTGATCGGCCTTGACCTGGAGAAGCTCCTCGATCAGGCGCAAGACTGCGCTGATGCGTGCGGCTTCGACGTCCCGCTGGAGCGCAACCCCGGGGTGGTCTTTGGGGCGGCTCTGGGAACCTTGGCGGTGACCGGTCGCGACAAGCTTACCCTGATCACCTCAACGCCCATCAGAAGCTTTGGTGCCTGGGTGGAACAGCTCATCGCCGAGAGCACGGGCAAACAGGGCACCGGCATACTGCCGGTTGATCAAGAGCCGTTCGGAGCGCCGGCGGTCTACGGCGACGATCGCATCTTCGTCTTTCTGAAGATGAGCGGTAGGCCCGCCGAGGAGTGCGACCGAGCGGTGGCAACGCTCAAGGAGGCGGGCTTTCCGGCAATAACGATCGAGATTAGCGACCTCTACGAGGTCGGTGCGCTCTTCTTCCTTTGGGAAGTTGCCGTGGCCACTGCCGGTCAGGTGCTGGGCATTAATCCCTTCGACCAACCCAACGTGCAGGAGAGCAAGGACAACACCAAGCGTTTGTTAGAGGAGCTGGAGCACCGCGTGTCGCGCGAGGCGGGCGACAGACAGGGCGGAGGGGGAACCGAGGCTGATGGCGGGGTCAGAGTGTCCCAGGGTAACGGCGACTCAGCTGGAGAAGGCTCGGTGACGTTCGCCCTCGGCGAGGCGGGCATCGAGACGGCGCTCGCTGACTTCTTCACCGGGGTCAGGCGGGGCGGCTACGTTGCTCTGCAAGCCTTCATCACGCCGACGGAGTCGGCCTGGAACTCCTTGCAGGAGGCCCGCCAGCTGCTCTTGAACCGGCTGCATGTGGCCACGACCGCTGGCTTTGGGCCGCGCTTCTTGCACTCCACGGGCCAGTATCACAAGGGTGGCCGCGCGAACGGCTACTATCTGCAGCTCACGAGCGACCCCACCGCACAGGGGAGCTCGGCTGGGCAGGACGAACCTCGGGCGGTCGATCTACCGATTCCCGGCCAGTCGTATACGTTTGCGCAGCTCAAACGCGCGCAAGCGCTGGGCGACTTGCGCTCGCTGCTGAGCCACGGCCGCCGCGTCCTGAGCGTCGAGCTTGGCGCGAGCCAAGACAGCGGTCTCGCGACGCTGCTCGACTTGCTAGAAGCGTCAGTACCGCAGCGCCCAGCTCCGTGAGCGCACCGGGAAGCGTGCCGAGTTCTGGTTAGCGATCTCGCCGCCAAAGCTCAGTGGTCTTGTCTGTTGCGGCGAGCGGGGATACACTGAGCGTGAGTTTAGTTGGTCAGCTAAGCAACTCCTTGGCTCAGGGCCTACCGGGCATTCGTCGCCGGGACGGCCCACGCACAAGGAGGCGCTATCGCAGGCGAGAGGGGGGATGAGATGAAGCGTAATCAGCATGCGGGATTCCGCCAGAGCGGTGGGTTCAGCTTGGCCGTTTTCACCGAGGACGAGCTTGCCGACATTCACTTGAGCACGCTCCAAGTGCTGGCGCACACGGGTGTCTTCGTCGAACAGGACGAGGCCCTGGATATCTTCGCCGCCGGCGGCTGTACGGTCGACCGCCAGCGGCGGGTCGTGAAGATCCCCCCGCACGTCGTCGAGGAGGCGATCGCTTCCGCGCCAGCGAGTGTGTTCCTCGCTGGCCGCGATCCCAAAGATGACATCGTGCTAGAGGCCAACCGTGTCGGTTTCACGACCTTCGGTGAAGGGATCATGATCGTCGATCCCGACACGGGGGAGCGGCGTGAGCCGCTCAAGAAGGATGTGGGCGAAGCGGCTCGCATGGCCGACGCGATGAGCGAGATCGACACCTTCGAGATCGCCGTCGGCGCCAAGGACGCTCCCGGGGAGACGGCCTCGATCCATAACTTCGAGGCGGCTCTGCTCAATACGACGAAGTGCATCGGGGCGGGCACGCTATCCACCTTCGAGACCGAAGCGGTGATCGACATGGCTGCCGCCGTGGTCGGTGGCCGCGACAAGCTCCGTGAGCGGCCTATCGTCTACCTCGGCGTGTGCCCGGTGAGTCCGCTCAAGCTCACGCGTGAAGTTTGCGAGGTCATCATTGCCGCCGCACGTGCCGGACTGCCGGACAACATCCTCTCGATGGCGATGGGCGGCGGCTCAGCTCCGGTGAACCTGGCCGGCACTCTCGTGACTCACAACGCTGAGGTCCTTGCCGGCATCACCCTGGCGCAGCTGACGGCCAAGGGCGCACCAGTCATCTACGGCTCTTCGACGACGGCGCTCGATCTACGTTTCGCTACCGCTTCGGTGGGCTCGCCGGAGTGCGCCATGATCAACGCGGGGGTGGCCTGCCTGGCGCGGCAGTACCGACTGCCGAGCTATGTGGCCGGTGCGTAGGCTGACTCGAAGCTTAGTGACGCTCAGACGGGTCACGAAAAGACACTTACCGGTCTGCTACCGGCGTTGGCAGGGGCCAATCTCTTGTACGGATCGGGGATGATCGAGTCGGGCGTCACCTTTGACTTCGCGCAACTGGTCATCGACAATGAGCTCGCGCGCATGATCAAGCATGTGCTTGGCGGGATCCCTGTGCGCGACGAGACGCTGGCGGTCGAGGTGATCGCCGAGATTGGGCCGTTCGGGGACTTCCTCTCGCACGAGGATACTTACCGGTTCATGCGCAGCCAGTCACAGCCTCGGCTGATCGATCGGCGCGTGCACGAAGACTGGCAAGCGGCGGGCGCGACCTCGTTGTATGAGCGGGCCGTAAGCGAAGCGCGGCGCATCTTGGCGACGCACCAACCTGAGCCGCTCGCCGACGACGTGCGTGCCCAAGTGCGCGAGATCGTCGCCAACGCTGATCGCGCCGCGGGCGTGCACATGGCGGGCGACCAGTAACCAGTGGCTCGCTGGCGACCGGCTTGCCAGCGAGCAGCCCGTAAGTGGCGTTACGGACCAGGCGAAGGAGGCTTTGCGGCGTGGATGACTACGAACGGCTTGCCCAACTTGTGATCGCAGGCGATGGCCCAGCTGCCAAGGCGCTCACCCAAGAGCTGATCGCGCAAGGCTCCTCCGCGCGCGAGATCTTGGACCGTGGCCTTCTCCCCGGCATGGAGGTCGTCGGCGCCCGTATGAAGGCGGGGGAGGTCTTCATTCCGGAGGTGCTCCTCTCGGCGCGCACGATGCAAGGGTGTCTCGATCTGCTCAAGCCACACTTGGCCGTCGGGGACTCTGGTTTGCGCGGCACGATCGTCATGGGCACGGTCGAGGGCGACGTGCACGACATCGGTAAGAACCTCACCGCCATGATGCTCGAGGGTGCCGGCTTTCACGTGGTCAACGTCGGCACGGGCATCAGTCCAGCCGCTTTCGTTGCCGCCGTGCAGGAGCACCAGGCTGACGTGTTGGGCATGAGCGGGTTGCTGACGACGACGATTCCCAAGATGCGCGTGACGATCGAGAAGCTCAAGGAGGCGGGTCTGCGCGAGCGCGTGAAGGTGATGGTCGGCGGTGCGCCAGTGACGCAGCGCTTCGCCGACGAGATCGGCGCCGACGCCTATGGTCCTAACGCTGCGGCGGCGGTCGAGATCGCGAAGCAGCTCGTCGGAGCGGGCGTCTCCTCTGCCTAGCGGCAAGTGTGCACGTGCGTGCCGCAGGCGCGCACGTGCGAGGGCCGGGTAGGTACGCCGCGCAGGTGGATACGTACGTGCCCTGTGATAGAGTCACAGTTGCTCGCAAGCGAGGCGGTCTAGGGGCCGCGGGAGGCAGCCGGCGCGCGTGCGGAGTGTGGCCACCACTTTCGGGTACGTTGCTGACTTGGCGCGGCGCCGTCCCGTCGGTCTCGCGTTGCTCGTCGTCGCCCTGGCGGGGCTCTGGGCGACGAGCTACTACTCGTACCTGCTCTTCCATACTTTCGCCGAGCTCTTCTACGCGGTCGTCGCCTACGGAATCCTCATCATGGCTTGGAACCTGCGGACCTTCCTCGACGACGATTACCCGCTGTTTCTCGGCGTATCTCTGTTCTTTGTAGCTACCCTCCACGTCCTCCATGCGGTTGCTTATGGCGGCATGGGCGTGTTCCCTGGTGATACGCGCAACCTCTCAACGCAGCTCTGGATCGCCCTGAGCGCTATGGCTGCCGTGTCGCTTTTCATCGCGCCAAGGTTCATTGGCCGGCGAATGCGCCTTGCGCTGGTGGCGGCCGTGTATCTCGCCGTTACAAGCGTCGCTGTGGCGGCGATCGTTTGGTGGAAGGTGTTTCCTGTCTGCTACGTGGCTGGCCAGGGCCTCACGCCGTTTAAGAAGGTGAGTGAATACGTGATCAGCGGCATCCTCATCGTCGCGATCGGCGTACTGCTGCGACGCGGCCGCAACTTGCGGCCGAGTACGCGTCGACTCCTCGTGGCAGCCCTCGTTGTCAGCGTCGCTTCGGAGCTCTCGTTCACTGAGTACGTTGGGGTCTACTCGGCGTTCAATCTGATCGGCCACCTGCTGATGGTGGTCTCGGCATGGCTTATGTACACGGCTGTGGTAGAGACTGGCCTGGCGGAGCCCCATGCGCTTGCAGTTGCCAACCTTGAGTTGAGCGAGCAAGCCGCTCTCGCCGCCCAGGCGCGTGCCGAGGAGACGGCCCATCTCTACGCCGGTCTGGAGGCTGGCTTGCTGCCGCGCGCGCCCTTGGAGCACTCTACGGTTCGTGCTCTGACGCGCTACCGGCCCGGTGAGCGGAGGCTTCGCTTGGGTGGCGACTTCTTCGACATCGTCGACCTTGATCGGGGCAGGGTAGCTGTCGTCGTCGGCGATGTCAGCGGTCATGGTCCCGAGGCTGCTGCCCTGGGCGCTATGCTGCGCACCAGTTGGCGCGCTTTGAACGTAAGTGGTGTGGCGCCGGCCACTGTCGTTGCGACGCTCGATAAAATGGTTGCCGACGAGGCCCAATCACGCGACCAGTTCGCCACCCTCGTGGCGGTATGGATCGATTCTCAAACGAGGCGCCTGGACCTAGTCAACGTGGGCCATCCGCAGCCGCTGGTGCTGAACGGGGGCCTTGCGCTTGTCGAGGCGCCTGCACATCCTCCGCTAGGCCTCTCTCTGCCGGAAGTGAGGCAGCCGACGACCATCGACCTACCGGCAAAGTGGGGTTTGCTGCTCTACACCGACGGTTTGATCGAGGGTATGGCGGCGCCAGGCACGTCTGAGCGCTTTGGGCAGGAGAGGCTCATACGCGCGGTCTCCCGCACGCTGCTCCCGGCGCCGACCGAGGAAGGCCTTGACGCCCTGCTCGCCGAAGTCGAGGCGGCGAATGGTGGGCCGCTGCCCGACGATGTGGCGGTTGTCTTGCTGCATGAGTGCACCCGGACCGCCGATGATCAGGCGCTGGCAACCTCTGCCGGAGCTGTCACAGAGGGGACCTGACGAGCGCGTCGGGCCGAGCGCGTCACGCTGAGCTTTGCGCGCACCGCCTTGCGCGCACCGCCTTGCGCGCACCGCCTTGCGCGCACCGTGACTCTTGGCCATTCGTCTCGCGTCTGCTTGGCTTTCCGGTGCAAGCCGGCAGGGGCCCTACTCCCAGCGAAAGACGCGCAGTGCCGCCAGCGTGGCCGCCATTCCTATGCCGACCATAATGAGCAGCTGTTGAGCGTTTGTACCGGTCGAGACCCAAGGCCCCTGGAGGGCCAGCACTAAGTGGTAGAGCGGCAGAGATTTGCCGAGGTCTAGCATCCAGTGGGGGAGAAGCTCCAGTGGACCGGCGGTACCCGAGACGAACATCATCGTGAACCACAGCAAGAGGCCGGCACTCTGTGCGGCGCGAGCCGTGGGCAAGAGGCCGGCGAGCAACACGCCTAACGCCGAGAACGCGAACACGCCGACGACGAACGCGAGCAGGAGAGCGCCCACGTCGTGAGGTGGGTCCACGCCGTACACGAGCGCCGCGAGGGCATAGATGAGTAATCCGCCCAGGGTCGCGATACCGATGCTGACGATGAATTGCGCTCCGAGAACGACCCACTCCGGTACGCCCGAGGCGCGGAAGCGGCGCAGCACGCCGTGTTCGCGGTACGAGGCGAGGTGAACGGGCAGCGAGATCGAACCGATCGACGCCACGATGAGGCCCATGTAAGCGGGGACATAGGTTTGCAGCATGAGAACGTGGTGGAACCGCCCCTGCTTGATCTCCTGATTGCCGAAGATGCCGCCGAGCACGAGGAGCACGAGCATGGGCAAGGCGAAGGAGAAGACAAGGGTGAGCGGCTCACGTGTGAGGAGCTTGATCTCGACCCAGGTGAGTTTCAACAGTGCGCGCATCGGCTATTCCCGCATTTCGTGGCCAGTGAGGTGGAGGAAGACATCTTCCAGCGTTGGGCGCTCGAGGGTGAGGTCCGCGGGCGCGGCGCCGTGCTCGACCAACGCGTGTGCTACGCGCGCGAGCACGGCGCCGCGCCCGCGGACGTGTACGTACCGCCCCTGCTGTTTGACTTCGTCAACCTCGGCAAGTTGGTTCAGCCAGGCAACGTTGTCGAGTTTGGTGGTGAAAGTGAGGTGCACGCCGCCGGCGTGCTTTTGAATGAGGTTGCAGGGGCGATCGAGCGCCACAATGCGACCGGCGTCCATGATTGCGACTCGATCGCACAGCCGCTCGGCTTCCTCCATAAAGTGCGTGACGAGGATCACGGTGACTCCGCGCTCGCGAATCTCGCTGATCAGATCCCAGGTTGCGCGACGAGCGGCTGGGTCAAGGCCAGTGGTCATCTCGTCGAGAAAGACGAGCTCCGGTTCGTTCACGAGCGCCAACGCCACGAAGAGGCGCTGCCGCTGACCGCCAGACAAGCTGTGGAAGG
>Ga0078972_1004870_pt1 | contig 35486 bp, 25 predicted proteins | sample YelNatPaOPGAMG01_FD_67568 | JGI IMG/M metagenome (GOLD analysis project Ga0078972, IMG submission 67568) | Hot spring thermophilic microbial communities from Obsidian Pool, Yellowstone National Park, USA - OP-RAMG-01 (SPADES assembly) (version 2) | ecosystem: Environmental > Aquatic > Thermal...
GGTTTAACATACTTTTCCGATTTGGTTCTCAGGGTTAATCCATCGGTGTTGATACCCCGCCCCGAAACCGAGGAGTTGGTTTCGTTGATTGTGAAGGAAAACAAAATAAACAGTCCCGGTATTCTTGATGTTGGTACAGGTAGTGGTTGCATTGCACTTGCATTAGCCAAACATATTGCCAATGCCAAGGTTACCGGTATTGATATTTCGGCTGCTGCCCTTTCTGTGGCCATGGAAAATGCTGTAATCAACAAACTATCAGTAAATTTCCTTCAGGTTGATATTCTTGAGCCTACGGCTCTTGAGGCCTTTTGCTTCGACATTGTGGTAAGTAACCCTCCATATGTAACCGAATCAGAAAAGGAGTTTATGAAAAGGAATGTTTTGGATTACGAGCCGCACATTGCCCTGTTTGTTCCCGATGCCGACCCGTTGAGGTTTTACAGAGCGATTGCTTTACAATCGGTTCGTTCTTTAATACACCATGGTTGGTTATGGTTTGAGATAAATGAAGCATTTGGATCCGATGTTGTTAATCTCTTGAAATCAATTGGCTTTGTTCATGTTGAGTTGATAAACGATTTTAGGGGGAAACCCCGATTTGTTAAAGCACAAAAGCAAAACAATGGCTAAAAATGATGCCGGTAAAGCTATAACGCCCCAAAAGGCATTAGAGCGTTTGCAGTACCTATGTGCCCGACAGGAGAAGTGCACTTACGATTTGGTGCAAAAGCTTAGGCGGTGGGGTCTTGCACAAACCGATGTTGATATAATAGTTGGCAAGCTTACTTCCGATGGATATGTCGACGACAGGCGTTTTGCCACACTCTACGTTAGGGAAAAGAGCCGTATCAACAAGTGGGGGCCAATTAAACTAAGGGCTATGCTTGCATCAAAGGGCATATCAAAGGAGATTATCGACGAAGCCCTAAATGAGCTTGGCAATACCGACAATAAACCTAACCTTTTTGAACTGTTGAAAAAGAAAATGCCGCATGTAAAAGCGGCAAATAGGTTCGATTTGCGGAACAAGCTAATTAGGTTTGGTGCCTCGCGGGGCTTTGCCCTCGATGAGGTGATTGATGAGGTAAACCGATTACTTGGTTCCGATGAGTAGATGCTTGCTCAAATTTTTATCACCTTTACCGCTCCAAGGTAATTCCCATTGAGGTATGCCGTAATAATGTAAATTCCTTTTTGCAGGTTTTGCGCCTGGTATCGGTACACAAACGACGATAAACTTGCCTGCTCACTCATTTGCCACACCTCAAACCCTGAAATGGATGTAAGTTTTAAGGTGACTTGCCCGGTGGTTGGTAGAATTAACCTCAAATCGAAGTATTCGGTGAATGGATTAGGAATTGCCGAGATCATAATAGGATTGGGCTCATCCTTGCAAACTCCGGGCAAATTGGCATCAAGCCACAAAAGCCTGCTGGAAATGAAGTTTTTCAAGTAGTTAACCTCTTGCTCATAGGTGCTACCCACAAATGCGTTAGGCCAAACCCAAATACCAAGCGAATTAAAGGTGTTATAGTTTCGTATTCGGGCATCTTGTATAAGCGTTGTCATGCTGTCGATAATGGCATGGACACCGGTGCGGGTTAGTAATCCACTATTTTTTAGCTCTTCCCAACGGCATCGAGCCATATTATTGAATTTATCGTCGGTAGTAAATTTATCCCACCAAAATGGAATTGGATAGTAATCGTCGGGGCTTATCGATTTAAATACCCAGCCCTGTGGCGAGTCGCCACTGTAGTAGTTGGCGTTGCCAAAGGTAAGGTCGTAGTCCCACATAGGGCCAAAAGTGAGTTTTCCGCCTTTGCTATCTTTGTCCTTATGCAGAAAGGTGCTTATTCGGTACGCATCAATGTTTTTTGAGAGTTCGTTAATTAAAAAGTAATCGACGGCCGAAGGTACATTAACATAGCGGTAGTATCCTAGGAAAGGGTCGTTCCAGTAGGTTGAGTTTAGTGTATTTTCGAAGGTGGTGATGTAGTTGCGGATGTAATTTTTTTGAACCGGCAAAATGTTTTCCGGTTTAGGGTAGTGCCATAGGAAGTTTATGGGTTTCCCGTTCTGCGTGTAAGGCGAAGCCCACCCAAACTCATCATAATCGCCCTTGTCGATTTTAACAATATAGCCGCCTGTTAATTCATCGCCCGAAATGTCGTTCTGGGTGAGTTTGGCAATATTCACACGGTTTTTACCGCGACGAATCTTTTCAATCAACAGGTAAAGTCCTGCGTACTGTTCGTTTAACACAAGCTCACAGAAAGCCGTGCGGGGTGCATAATGCCCCATACGGCGACCAATTTCGTATGCCAAGGCATTGCGAATTAGCGTCTTATCGTTATAGGGACCGTAGAGTGCCCAATCGTTTCCGGGGGGCATGCCCATTAACGCCGAGTCGATATTCTCTCCCTGGGCACTTATTAGCTCCACATTATAGTTTTTTTTCGGCCAATCGTTCCATAGCGACGATTGTCCACGATACTCAAAATGAATTGATCCGTTATAGGTGAACTCATTGTCGGTAATGCTATTGGGCTTAGTCCGTTTATCAACAACCTTCATGGTTGCCACTATCTTGTTGTCCGATTGTATGGTTTGCCCATGGGTGTCAATAATCACAATGGGCAGGTTGCTACTGAGTGCGGTTACAGGTGGGTTAAACCAATCGGGGGTGGGCTGGTAGTATGTATTACTTACGGTAATGCCTAACGACAAGTACGGAATAATGGTCAAATCCGATGAGCCAATACTTGTATTATGAACCTCAATGGCCAAAACGTTAATGCCATTCCTTAAAGCGCTTGCAAGTATATCTTTTTTTATCAGAAAATCGGTTGGCTTACCGCCTGTGTACATCACAGCCTCACGGTTCTCCGACGAAGGCGTATCCCAGTTTACATTTACTCCCTGCAAGCCTGCTGAGCGGGCTATTTCAACGCCATTAAGCCATGCAATAAAGGCATCATCGTAATCTACACTTAGAACGGCCATTGCTATTTCATTGGTATTGGCTACATTGAAGGTTGTCCTGATGCTCACCGATATGCAGTTTGGAACGGTTGTGCCATCGTCGTTATCGCCATAACCAAACCCTCCAGGGCCTTGTGGCCACTGGCTATCGTCAAAGTTTGGCAAGTACCAACCATTAGGCGTTGCTGTTTCATTAACCCTATACCGCCAATTATCACTTGGGTAAATGGCAGTTTCCCAATGGTTTATACTTTGAGAAAAGGTATTTTGAACTACAAGAAGAAAAAGAAAAAAATTAACTCGCATTTAACGTAAACTTAATTTTCAAAAATACAAAAAGGATTTTGTGAAATGCTACGATGAAAGAAAAGTAGTAGTACTTATATCGATTTTAGATATAAATTTATTCTTCTGCCTAATGCGCAATACTGTTTAAATTGCCTTGGTAATATTTTTCGAGTTGCCATTAAAGCCATGTGTTGATAAAAAATGAAGGCTACCGGTAAGGTAGCCTTTCATGCTATAAATTTTTAACCCTTTTCAGGCTTAGGAGTTTAGTAATCCAGTTGGGGATTGGTTTATAAGGGTCACGTTTATCCATGTTGAGTTGAATACCAAGGGGTTTAATGAGTGGCAGCCGATGGGTTTCAACAAACTCAATGAGAGTACCATCAGGGTCTTCAATATATGAGAAGTGCCCTGCGGCTTCGCCCATATCAAAACTACCTTTTTCGTTGTGTTTTACATTGGAATTTACGGTGAATGGAAATCCTTTTTCAACACACTCCTTTTCAAGGTCGTTCATGTTTTTCATGTCGAAGCACAGGTGAATAAAACCTAAATCGCCCCAGAAACGATTTTTGAAAATTTTATTGGGTTCACGGTCGAGTGCTTGAACTAACTCTATTTCCGATTTACCGAAGAAATTGCTGAAACTTCCTTTTCGGTTCTCGGAGTGGGTGAGTAACATTCTACGGAAATTTCCCTTACCGCCGGGGAGCTCGGCAAGATCATCAAAGTTACCGGTTTTGTCGTAAACAATGGTATCGTATCCCAGAATATCGCTATAAACCTTTAAGGCTTTATCGATATCTCTAACGCCAATAATGGCGCCGCCAATTCCCGAAACTGGCTTTTTCTCGTTTTTGAAAATGTAGCTGTGGCTGAATATTTCGAAGAAGTTGCCAAATGGGTCTTTTATAAAGAAATGCTCTTCGCCATTAGGTCTAATAGAGAGTTGACTTACTGGAACACCCTTGCTTTCAAAGTACTCATAGGCTTTTTTAACATCGGGGCATTTGATTTTTGCTGCAAAAATTCCGTGATCGCCCAGTTGAACCTGAAACTCTGGCATTAGCGGAGTACGTCCTTTGTACTGCCAAATTTCAAGGCCACCGCCACCTTGCAGGTTAAGGGCAAGGGCTGCATGGCGTTGTTGGGGTTGCCCGCCTGTATATGGGAGCATTAGCTCGGCAACAGTATTGTCTTCAAAAATACGAATATCGAACCCAAGGTGTTCCTTGTACCACTTCCATGCCTCGGTTAAGTTCGATACTCCGATGCCAACTTGCTGAATACCGTATATTATTTTCGACATAATGATTATGTAGGTTTGATTTTGGTTACAATTCTGAAAAAGATGCTTGGGAATAGGCGTTTAATGTGCGCCATCAAAATCTCACTTTTGCCAATGTAAACCTCTGGTTTTCGTTTTTTAATAGCTCGAATGTACTGCCGGGCGCATTCCTTTGCACTTAGCCCGTTTAGCTGACCGGGATCCATTACGCCATGTTCCTTACCCTTTTCGTCAATGGCTCGTAGTGAGATATTGGTTTGGATTCGACCGGGGTAGGCAATGGTTACTGATATGTTGTGGGGTTTCATTTCGGCTCGGAGTGTCTCAAAAAAGCCCTGAATGGCATGTTTTGCTGCTGCGTACGATGAGCGTAGTGGAAACCCAAATTTGCCTGAAATGCTGCTCGTGGCAGCAATAAAACCCTCTCCGGCTTCAATCATACCGGGTAAAACCGCTTTGGTTAGGATTACGTAGGAAAAGTAATCTATCTCCATTATTTTACGGTCGATATCAACCGGTGTGTCCTTAACAAGCGAGCGTTGGCTAATGCCACCGTTGTTAATGAGCAGGAAAATTTGTTCGTATGTATTAATAATGGTCTCGGCAGTGATCTTGACCTCTTCGGGATTCGAAAGGTCGAAAGGGTATTCCTGGCAAAATGAGGTGAACTCGCGGCACTCATCGGCCACATGGCTTAATTCCTGAGCATCGTTCGATGAGAGAATGAGGTGTGCACCCTCTTCGGCTAACTGAAGAGCTAATTCTCTACCTATGCCCGAAGAGGCTCCGGTAATCCATACCAATCGGTTTTTAAACGAAATCATTTAACATCAAATTAACAATGAGCAAAGTGACTCAAAAAATTTGATGTCAAATGTAACACTTTTTTACAAAGTGGAATTTGCTGCTTAGTATTCTTTCCGCGAAGTTTCTTTGCCGCTTTCATCGAAAATGATCCAAGTACCGCTTTTTTCGCCGTCATTATAGGTCATATCGTAGCGGAGAGTTCCATTCTCGTCCCATACGTACCATTTACCGTGCTTCTTACCCTTTACAAAGTTGGCCTCGGAAACCTTAATGCCTTTTTCGTTCCATTTCTCCCAGCGGCCATCCTTCTCACCAAGGCTATAAGTCCTTATTTCCTGAATCTTACCGGTTGGATAGAATAATTTCATCTCACCATTGGGCAAGCCATTTGCGATAGTAGCGTCAACCTTAATATTTCCGTTTTCGTAATATATGGTGTATCGTCCGGAGTAGAGATTTCCGTTACCATCGTAGTACTTGCCATCACGTTCAATTACGCTGGTTTGCGCAAGGCTAACCATTGCGGTTAATGAAAAAAGAAATGCTAAAAATGCCTTCATAATATTTTTTTTACATTCTACGAAAATACTACAAAAAAGGTGCAAAAAAACTTCCCGATATACGGGAAGTTTTTTGATTATAAAAAGTGTTTATGTTAGTAATTGGTATTTTGTGGATCCCAGTTGCACCAGCCTTCAGTCCAGTTCTGGGTACCAAAACCTCCACGGAATGTAACTGTTTCAAAACCTGTGAGGCCGGTAAAGGAAGCTCCGCTAAGAGCAGGTGAGCCTGCCTGGGGCATTGGGTTAACATTACCCCAGTTCCATGCGTTGGTAAGCTTAAGGTCAGCATTTTCGGTGTAAAGGGTGTTGTTGCCAGCAGCAAACATGGTTTCGTACTGTTCTTGGGTTAAGCTGGTACCATCGGTTTTGGCGTTGTAGTTTTTAATCATACCAGCCATTAAGCAGTTTTTAATTTCGGGGCCGTTGGCAGCATTGTAAAGGTTCATTGAAGGGCCTTCGAGAAAGATACCAGTATTAAAACCAGCGATTATTGAATTGTAAAGGCTCAAACGGGTATTTCTGCGAAGTCTTAAACCATACTTATGGTTGGGGTTAACGTTAGCTTGGGTTTTGGTGGCATAGGGGCCAAGTATGGTAATATTACTGAACTTTGCCGAGGTAAGAGGGCTGTTCGATGAACCGCTGGCATCATTGTCGGATTCAAAGCCGTTAGAGGCATCTGATTTATCGGCTTCTTCAGGACCGCGAAGTATGAAACCAAACTGAATTTTACCACTGAAACCGTTGTCGGTGTCAAAGTCGTCATCGCCACCCCGGTACGAAACAAGGTACTTGGCATTAACACTACCGCCAAACCATTCGAAGGAGTCATCACGACCAAATGAAACCTGCACATACTCAATGGTAGTTCCACTGCCAACACCACCCATGGTTAAGCCGTTAATCTCGTTACCGTTCGATACCTCGTAACCGGCAAATTCAATACGAACATAGCGGAGTACCCCTGAGTTATCGTTAGGATCGGTACCACCATAAACAGCGCCGGTTCCCCCTTCAAGTTCGGCTTCACCTCCAACCTGATTGATAGGGGCTTTACCGCAAATGATTATACCAGCCCAGTCGCCAGGTTTACGCTCGCCAGCAGGTTTATCGCTAGTAAAAACAATAGGTTTTTGGGCAGTACCATTAGCTATAATTTTTGCGCCACGTTCTACTATTAGGCAAGCCTTTGAATCGCTTAACCCTTTAATCAGAGTTCCAGGCTCAATGGTAAGTGTTGCTCCTGATTTTACATAAACAAAACCATCGAGAATGATGGTATCCTTTGCTTCCCAAAGGGTGTTTTGCGAAATTTCACCCGAAACGGTTTTTTTAGTTCCTTTAGGGGTTTCATCGTCATTCTTATCACACGATGTTACTGCTAAGCCTAATAAGGCCACTGCAATTAAAAGCAGATTACTTTTCTTACGATTCATACATTAATTTATTTAAGGGTTAGATAATTTTCTTTTTCACAGTCCAAAAGTATTCTGCTTATCGAACTTTATCGTTAAGTGCAGCTTAGCTTTACATTAGCAGTTTGTTACATTAAGGTTAAGGATAAAAAAAGAGCCGGATTAGGGCATCCGACTCTGGTTTAACAGTATAAATTGAGTGTTGGAAATTACTCTACAGCATTTAGTTCGATTTTAACTTGGTTAGAACTTTTTTTCACTTCAACCTCGGTTGTGGCGTAGGATATCAAGCTAACACAAATTTTAGCCTTAGGCTGGGTAAGGTTGATGGTAAAGTTTCCATCAAAATCGGTGTAAACAATTGTATTTTCATCAAGTTTTACCGATACACCGGCTAATGCTTCGCCAGTTGACTTGTCAACTACTTTACCCTTAATGGTGTTTACCATTGTGGTGGAAGTTTCGGTTGATTCTTTTTTAGCATCTTCGTTGGCAGCTATTACATTCATTGCCAACATGCTTACGATTAAAATTGATAGTATCTTTTTCATTGCAGTATGGTTTTCACTTTTAACTAGTGCAAAGTAAATACTTCAACATTGCTTGATTATTACCTTAAAATGATTTGTATGTTAAGTTTATGTAAAGTGGTAATTTGTTGATTAAAGCATTGAAATAGTTGTTGTTACATATATTTGTTCATTGTAGGAAGAAAAAAACCGGATGTTATTTTAAAGGGGAACATCCGGCAGGGGAAAATTGAAAACCTATACTAAAACCTAAAATTAAGTCCGAAAGAAAAAGATATTCCCTGATCGTAAAGTTTATTATTCATTATCATATCGGTATTGCCTGTGCCAATGTATGGTTGGTAGGTATTGTACTTTTGGTTTAAGAGGTTTTTAACTCCAGCTTTAACCTCTAGTTTCTTCCCAATCTCCTTTGATATGGTAATATCTACTAAATGCTGGTGTTTTTCATAGTAGTCAGGGATGTCCTGTTCCTCGTTTTGGAATGGAATGCCCACGGCCAGAATTCTATCCCCTATCACATTGTATTGAACCGAAACGCTAAGCTGCTGCTTTTCGTTTTGGTAGAATAGCCCTACATTCACCACATAGGGCGATTGACCCTGCATGGGGCGGTCTCTGAAAATGCTACCTTTAGGGAAATCAACCCGGCTATGGATGAAGGCAGCGTTAGCCACTACATAAATGTTTTTTAGGAATTCAAAAGCTTCGAGCGATTTTTTAAGATCCAATTCCGCTCCTATGCTATTTGCGTCTTGGGCATTTTCATATGTGAACAAGAACCTATTACCGGCAGGCTTGAAAGTTAATTCTATTGGGCCATTGAATTTTTTGTAAAATAATCCTAACGAGAATGTTTCATTATTGCTGGGGTAAAGTTCCCATCTTAAATCAAAGTTCCATATATAGCAGTTTTTTATGTCGGGATTACCCACGAATTCGGCTTCCTCGTTAAAGTTGTAGAAGTAGAAAGGAGCAATTTCTCTAAACTCAGGTCTATTAATCGATAGACCTGCTGCTAACCGGAGTAAGTTCTTCTCTGAAAAGTTATAGGTTAAATTAGCCGATGGGAAAATGTCAATGCTTTTATCGGTAGCTGTAATTGGCCTACCATACCTGTCATAACTATTTAACTCCTGGTTTGTCCATTCGGCTCGTACCCCACCGTAAATTGTGAGTTTGGGAGTTATTTTGCTGTTTAGTGCCACATAGCCAGAGTTGAGCATGCTATTAACTCCATAAGAATCGGATTTTGATGTTGATTCTCTCAGTAGGAATCCATTGGGGCTGGTGTTAATGTTATCAAGGCTAAAAATTTGGTTAATGGGTAGCCATACCGATTCAGTGTACGATGCGTTTTTAGCAAAACCAAGGATACGGGCATCAAAGTTTCGGGTTTTAAACTCGCTGTAAATGCCTGTTTTAAGTGTTGGCTTCCAGTTCCCTAGTGTCAATTGCTGTTCGAAGTTTATGCCGGCATTAGCTATATGTTCCATTAGTTTCATGTATAACCTTCCTGCATCGCTCACCGATGGCGTTAACCCCACACTAGCAAAGTACTCATTATAGTGGGGAAGTAATGGCTCATCTTGGAGCGTTGTACGGAGCTGCTTCAGATCAGGTTCATTTCGATACGAAAGAGCATAACCAACTATCCAGTCCAATTTTTTTTCGTTGTTTTCCATCCAGCGATGTTCGCCACCCAACTGGGTTGAGTATGTGATCCGGTTCATGAAGTTATCTTGATAGGAACGTATGGTATATCCCTCATATCCGCTGTAGCCGTTCCTTACTATTGTTTTGTTATTGGCAATTAGGTTGAATAGATTTCGAAACTCAATTTTACTTGATTTACCAGTATATAACGACCAGTTGTGAAGTAAGCCCACTTTCACATTATGGCTATAGGCGCTATCAATAAAATCAAAGTTAAGCGGTGGATTGGTTCCTGGTGTAAGCTGAACCTGGTAACCCTTATTCAGGATTGCATCGGTTCCGAATGTGTTGCTGTATGTTAGAGAAGTAATATTTCCCAAACGCTTATTGCCCTTTTGCCATTTTTTGCCAAATGCTATGTTTATTTTTTGGTCGGGGTAAGCCTTAACGCTTTGGGGTGCCCAGTTTGTATTTAACATTTTTCCGTACTCGGCAAGTTGCGAACCAGATAGCCCCTTTAAGGTTGATGGAAAACCATTGGGAAGATTTCGGGTATTATTATCATACCCTAACCAATCGGTTGGCGATTTTGTGATAAGTTTTACATTTTGATAGTTGGTGCTGGTGTTAAACCCCGTGGCATAGCCAATGCTAAAGAAGTTTTCATCGGGCATGTTCTTGGTATAAATCTTAATAAAGCCACCGGTAAAGTCGGCTGGGAGTTCAGGCGAAGGGCTCTTATAAATAACCATGTTATCAATCATGGCGCTGGGTATAACATCAAACGAGAAAGCTTTCTGGTCAGCTTCGCTCGATGGAGTAGATGCGTTATTGATCCAGGCATTGTTGTAGCGCTGGTTAAGTCCTCGTACCACCACAAACCTGTCGTCAATTATCGATACCCCTGGAACACGGCGAATAACTTCCGAAGCATCGCGGTCCTGTGAACGGGTTATCTGTTGTGCCGAGATGCCGCTTGCCACTGTTAAGCTTGCTTTAATGGTACTAATCATGGCTACCTCGGTATTGGTTTTCCGGGTTGCCGTTACGGTAACTCCCTCAATGGCTGTGGTAATCTCTTCGAGGTCAACCTTTACTACTGTACTCTTGTTAGGTACAACCTTAATATTTTGTAAAACAACAGGTTGGTACGAGATAAATGAAACCAATAAATTGTAAGTGCCTGGGTTAAGATTTGCTAGTATAAAACGACCGTCAAAATCGGTAATGGTGCCAGTTGTGGTTCCCTCAATAATAACGTTTGCCCCAACAAGTGTTTCGTTCCGGGTTTTGTCGTAAACTACTCCTTCAATTGTTCCTTTTTGTGCTCTTGCCTCAAATACAATAAAAAATACTGCTAAAAGCACTAAAATCAAATTATTCCTTAAATTAACCATAAATTATTTCCAACTTTTTTGCCGCTACAAAGTAAGCCACTTTAAATGGCAAGAATTTTAAATAATTGTTACGGTTATATTAATCTAACCCTAAACCTATTTGCTTAAATATTAGCTTTAAGTTAACTTTATGCTGCAATTAGGCTCTATATATTTGTAGAATTAAAAAACTATAATAGGATGAATGTATCGCGATATAGAATTCTGGTAGTTGACGATGAACCCGATATAGTAGAGTTCCTCAGCTATAATTTAAACAAGGAAGGATTTCAGGTGCAAACAGCCATGAATGGGCGTGAGGCTATCGATAAGGCAATTACTTTCCGTCCACATCTTATCCTATTGGATGTAATGATGCCCGACATGGATGGCATTGAAACCTGCGAGCAACTTCGCAACCAACCACAAACCCAAAGCACTTTGATTGCATTCCTTACAGCACGTAGCGAGGATTACAGTCAGATTGCTGGTTTCGATGCCGGAGGCGACGATTATATTACCAAGCCCATAAAACCTAAGGTTCTGATAAGCCGTATAAAGGCTTTACTCAAGCGGAGTGGTAGTTTGATAGATGATGCTGACCAGCCCGTAACCATTCCCACCGAAGGAATCTATATTGATAAGGAGCGCTATTCAGTTTACGTGAATGGCCATGAGCTCTCACTTCCCAAAAAGGAGTTTGAGTTGCTTGCCTTGCTTTACAGCAAACCCCAAAAAGTATTTACCCGCGATGAGATTTACCAAGCCGTTTGGGGCGACGACATTGTGGTTGGCGATAGAACCATTGATGTCCATATTCGCAAGCTCCGCGAAAAACTTGGCGACGATTACATAAAAACGGTTAAGGGTGTTGGCTATAAGTTTACTTCATAAGTAAGGTAAGGGTTAGCCTACACCTTACATTTAAAAATAATTGCTAATCTATGACAATTGCCAACTGGAAGCCTGAGTATAGCGTATCGGTTAAGAGTATTGATGAAGATCACCAGAAACTCTTCGATTTACTAAACCAACTTTTCGATGCCATGACCAAAGGGAAAGGAAAGACTATTATACCTGATATTATCAAGGAGTTGGAAAGTTATTCAGTTTATCACTTTAACCGCGAGGAGTTGTATTTTAAAGCAACCAATTACCCCGATAGTGTAAAGCATATTCAGGAACATCAATACTTTAAACAGAAAATTGCCGATCTAAAGAAAGATGTTGAGGCGAACAAAGGCATGGTTGCTCCTGATGTGCTTGGCTTTATGAGCGACTGGTTAAAAAATCACATAGCCATTTGCGATAAAGCTTACGAGGAACATTTTAAGAAATACGGTGTGGTTTAGTTTGGTTTTTAGTTAGATATTTAAAGAACGCTGATGACTCAGAGATGATTTTATCCTGAATGGAAAAAATCCATAAAATTTGAGTCATCAGCGTTCTTTTTTTAACCTTGATTTCACCAGTACTACTCAATATTATTGAGAATAAAATCGCGTTGTGCCTTAAGGATGTTTATGGTATGCAAAAGAAGGTTCTTAATCTCGTTGAGCAGACCTAAGTAAAGCACGCTATTTCGAGTTCCGGTTTCGCCTTGTTTAATCCGTTTAACCTGTTTCTTACGGATTTTATTTAAGTCTTCGAGAATATCCTGCTGTTTCTTTACAGCATCGGGCACACGGGTGTAATCGTTCTGCTTAATCATTTCCAGGATATCGTCGAAGAGGTCCGAAAGCTGGTTACTCAAACCCTTCAGCTCTGCTGCCTGTTCACGGGTTAAACCTTTATGTTGATTTTCGACATGTTGAAGGCTTGGGCGTGAAACAAACTCAAGCGAGTGGGCAAGCTCACGGAGGTAATCAATAACCTGAACGTAGTAATGACCTGTTTCAATGGAATCGGCTTCGAGCTGCTTAAGCACCGAGTAAACGTTATACTTCATTTTTTTGGCTTCCATATTCAATGCTTCCACCTCATCGTTTACCTCTTTGAGCAGCCGTCGGTTCTCGGTTGTTAGCCCATCAATGGTTCTATTGTAAACCTTAATTGATTGCTTCAAGTACTTGCGGAGTTCATTGGTGCAGCGGTTCACAATGCTTACTTCATCAATGGCTTCCTCTTCAACCAGCGATAGTGATTTCTTTCTATGCAGTAGATTTGATTTTATTATAAGTCCAACAGCAATTACAATGAGAATGAAAAGTGCAGGCGCTTTTCCAAAATAAAGCGCAGTGGCTATACCAAAGGCTAATGAAAAGGTTATAAATGCTGTGAAAAACCACCCGGCAATAACGGTAATAACGCCTGTAATGCGGTAAACAGCACTTTCACGGCCCCATGCCTTATCGCTAAGCGATGTTCCCATGGCAACCATAAAGGTTACATAGGTGGTTGACAGTGGAAGTTTAAGGGCGGTTGCAGAGCTAATAAGAATACTTGCCATTACCAGGTTAACCGAAGCACGGACCAAGTCGAACGATGGTGCTTCCTTCGGGTTGGAGTATTTTGGTGCCTTGCTCGTATCGAATTGTTTTGCCACAAATTTCCGAACAAATCGGGGAGTAATCTTATCAACTCGTTCGGCAAAACGTCGGGTAATTCTTACAATGGTTCTCGAAAACTGTGTGCTGCCAAATCGCTCTACTCCGCTGTCCTGACGGGCAAGACCTACTTCGGTATCGGTAACCGTTCTTGCCTTACGCGATGTCCAAAGGGTTATTACCATGATTAACCCGGCAATGAAGAGGTAGATGAAGTTTGTGGATACTTCACCAGCTAACTCAGTCATTCTAAGTGCATCGGGAGAAATATTTGGATTTGCAACATGAATTTGATAGGCTTTAAGGCCTGCCATTGAAACACCAATGAAGTTAACCAGGTCGTTTCCGGCAAACGATAAGGCAAGGGCAAATGTGCCCATAAGCACAATAAATCGAAGCACGTTGAATTTGAAAAGGCTCACAAATACTTGGAAAATCATGGTCCAAGCCACAAAACTGTATAACAGTATGCTAAAAGTGTGCTCGGATATGTAGTTAATTGTATCTTTTGAAATGAGAGGGGTGTCCTTTACCCCTTTCATAACTATGAAATACGTAATGGCTGTCATGGCAATACCGCCCCAAATGCCACCAACGAATTTCAAACTTTTTTGATAGTTAAAGCTAAAAAGCAAGCGGGCTATGTACTGAACAACCATACCCACAATAAATGCTACAATCACTGAACTCAATATACCTGAAATAATAGCCAGCGCTTTCCCGCTATTTATATAGTTTCCCAGGTTAGCAATGGTTTCACCTTGGGTGTTCATTATTTTGAAAATGGAAACGGCAACTGCCGATCCTAAAAGTTCAAATACCAGCGATACGGTGGTTGAGGTAGGTAAACCAAAGGTGTTAAAAAAGTCAAGTACAATAACATCGGTTATCATTACGGCAAGGAAGATGACCATTATCTCCGAGAAGTAGAAATTTTCTGGGCGGAACACACCCTTTCGGGCTACTTCCATCATGCCGCTTGAGAATAGTGAACCCACTAATACACCGGCCGAAGCAACTAAAAGTATCCAGTGTCGTTGTGCAACCTTTGAGCCTATGGCTGAGTTAAGAAAGTTAACGGCATCGTTTGCTACGCCTACCATTAAGTCCGATATGGCAAGCAGGAATAAAATGCCTACAATAAACAAGTAATATGTTTCCATGGTTTTTTATTTTGCCGGGCAAAAATACCCTTTCAGGGATTAAATTTAGCAAAAAACATCTTTACCTTTGTATTAACCCAATGTTAAGTTAATGTTAAGAAATTTATAAAGCACAGTAAATCAAATTGATTTTCTTTTTCTAAACGATACAGGAACAATATCACCATTGCTCATGGTAATTCGCGACTCAGGGAAACGCGAAATCTTTTCGATATGCTGTTGGTTTACCAGGTGCGATTGGTGACAACGCAAGAACCCGCACTCGTTAAGCATTTCGTCGAACTCCTTAAGGGTTCGGGTTACCTTAATTTTATTACCATCAACCAGGTAGAAAATGGTAGCATTGTTGTCGGATTCACAACGAACAATCTCAGTAGTATTAACTATGTATGTTCCATCGGAATTCCTGAGGGCAAGCAGTTTATCTTTTTTACCGATATTCCGAGTATTTTCAATTAATGCGTTGAGCCGCTCCTGTTGCTTATCGTTCAATGCTTGTGCCAGGGCAATATCCACTGCTTTAACAAGGTCGTCGGGGTCAACAGGTTTGAGTAGGTAGTCAACAGCGCTGAACTTAAAGGCTTTAACAGCATACTCCTGGTAAGCCGACACAATTATTACCTTAAAGGGTAGGGTATCGAACATTTTCAGAAGTTCAAACCCATGCCCGTCGGTTAGCTGCATGTCGAGGAATACAATATCGGGGCTTTGCAATTTTATTATATCGTATGCGCTTTTTATACTTTCGGCTTTACCAATAACAGCAATTGAAGGGCAGTAAACATCAAGCATTCGGGATAGCGTTTCCCTGGCATGAACTTCATCGTCAACTATAACTGCTTTTACCATTACTTTAAGGGAATTACTATTTGCGCAATTGTTCCCGAAACGTTACTATTTAGTATCGATTTATCAGTAATATTTAGCTTTATCCCCGAATTGCCTAACCTTTTGAGGTTCTTAATACGTTCCTTGGTTATTTCGGTGGCTAAAGACCTGTGCTGTTTACCGTTTTTAATTTGCACTTCACGCGATTTCTCAATGCCTATTCCGTTATCTTCCACTTCAATCACCAGGTGGTTTGGCTTTGTATGGGTATAGCGAATTTCAATTTTCCCCGGCCACTCGATTCCGTTTAATCCATGCTCAATGGCGTTTTCAATGAGAGGTTGCGCAAGCATTGGTGGGATAAGAGTAGTATCGGGGTCAATACGCTCATCAACCGTTATGGTATAATCGAACCGGCCCTCAAATCGGAGTTTTTGCAAATCGAGGTATAGTTTTAGGGTTGAAATTTCCCGCTCGATGCTGCAGAGCTCAGCACGTGAATTTTCCAGAATAAGCCGGGTAAGCTTTGCAAAGTTTGCAAGATACTTGCTGGCGGTGTGGGGCTCGTTGCGGAAAATATAGCTTTGAATGGCTGTAAGCGAGTTGAAGACAAAGTGTGGGTTCATTTGCGATAGTAAAACCTGTTGCTCGTAACGTAAAATACGTTTTTTTAAATTTTTCCTATTGATAATTAGATAGATAATAGCAATGGCAAACACAATGGAGTGAATGATGAGCAGGGTTACTTGTGGAGTGGACGATATGAACATGGTGCACAATTGTTTGATGCAAATATATGCTTTTTGGCTAAACCAATTATTAAACCATTGGTGTGCATTTAAATCGAAAATAATAACTTTGCACACAATAATTGCTGCATGAAACGAGGCATATCGATATTGCTTTTTGCACTTGGCGTTGCGATGATGTTTGTTCACTCGCTTGTTCCGCATCATCACCACAACGGCGAGGTATGCTTTGTTGAGAATGTTCAGGAGTGCTGCCAGCATGGCAATTATAGTCAGCATAAACACACTAACTCATCGCAGAGCCATTCGCACAGTCCAGGGTGTAACCTGCTGAACGACCTAACCCAAGCCGAAAAGTTCAGACTTATTGATGTTTTGCAGGTAATATCAAGCTTCAACTTAGTAAAGGATTTTTTTGCAAACCTGAACCGATGGATAGATATTACCGTTAGGCTGGAATTATCGCAGAGTACATTCTTTTCCGATACATTTAAACATTGGCGAACGCCAATTATTAGTAGCCATTCATTCAGGGCACCACCGTTCTAAATCGATTTAGTTTTTTATTGGAACGAGGTTAGTCAACTAACCTACTTCAGTTTTCATTCAATAGTTTGATAATTAATTCGATTTAGAATGGTTTATAGAAATTTTTTACTGATAGCCCTTACTGCATTGCTTTTTTCATCATGCGGGGGTGCTCAAAAGCACGATGAGCACGAACACGAAGGGCATTCGCACGAACAGGCTGAACATGCAACCGAGGAGGTCTCACACTTTACACTGTATGCCGATAGTTTAGAGTTTTACATAGTTGGCAGTCCAATTATTAGCGGCAAGGAGGTTGAACTTGCTGCTCACATAACCAGTTTAAAAAACTTCAAGCCTTTTAAGGTTGACACCTTAATGCTAAGCGTAAATGCCGGAGGCAAGTTTTATTCTTTTACCGCAACCGAGACAGGAACTACTGGTATTTACAAGTTTGATTTGCTCTTTGAAGTAAACGGAAAGGCCGAGGCCTTGCTAAATGTGGTAGTGGATGGAGTAAAAAGGTCATATTCTCTAGGACAATTCACAATCTATCAAAGCGAGCCCGATTGGGAGGGAGCGCACGAGCATTCCCATATGGCTAATACCATAAAGTTTACGAAGGAACAGTCGTGGGCAGTGGATTTTGCTACGGTAAGCGTTATTCCACAGCCCATTGGGCAGGTCATACACACTACCGGCCGAATACTTCCTGCACAATCCGATGAGCTGGTTTTGGTAGCGGGTATTTCGGGTGTGGTAAACTTTTCTGGAAAGTCAATTTTGCCCGGAACTAAAATTGGCAAGTCGGATGTTCTACTTAGCATATCTTCAAAGGGTATGGTCGACGATAATTTTACCTTACGCTATGCCGAGGCAAAAAATAGGTATGAGCTTGCCAAATCGGTTTACAATCGACAGCAGGCATTGGCTGTTGAGCAGGTAATTTCGGCAGCTGAACTCGAAAGGGCAAAAAGTGAGTACGAGGTTGCCTACACTGCCTACAAGGCATTGGAGAATGGCTACAATACCGATGGTCAACACATCATTAGCCCTGCTAATGCTGAGGTTTTGAAGGTTTTTGTTTCAAATGGCGATTATGTTAGCGCGGGACAGCCGCTGGTTAAACTAAGCAAGCTTTCGATGTGTCAGGTTCAATGCCATGTTCAACCACGTTTTCTGAATTATCTAAACACCATTTACGATGCAAATATTAGGTTAAATTCATTGGACAAATTGGTTAACCTAAAATCGCTTGGTGGAACGATTGTGTCGGTTGGCAAAACGGTATCAACAGAAAACCATTTAATTCCTTTTACATTGGAATTGCCTGAGGTTGCCGAAATGCCTATGGGTGATGTTGTGGAGGTTTACTTGCTTTGCAAGCCAAACAGCAATTCCCTATCTGTACCCACGAGGGCTATTTTGGAGGAACAGGGTAACCATTTTGTGATGGTGCAGGTTACGCCAGAAACTTTTGTGAAACGCGAGGTTAAACTTGGTGTTTCCGATGGCGAAAGGGTTGAGGTAGTTTCAGGATTACAGCCGGGCGACCGGGTTGTTTCCCGGGGTGCCGTGTATGTTAAGATGGCGCAGAGTTCGGGTGCACTCGATGCCCATTCGGGTCATGTTCACTAAAACAAATTGGCTATGCTCGACAGAATTATAGGTTTCTCGCTGAGAAACAAATATCTTATACTTATTAGCACCTTAGTGCTTATTGTTGTGGGATTACGCACGGTGTCCAATATGGATATCGATGTGTTCCCCGACCTTACAGCCCCCACGGTTGTGGTAATGACCGATGCTCATGGGATGGCAGCCGAGGAGGTAGAACGATTGGTTACATTCCCAATTGAGACTGCCGTGAATGGTGCTACCGACGTTCGCCGTGTAAGGTCGGTTTCGGCTCAAGGCTTTTCATTTGTTTGGGTGGAGTTCGATTGGGGGGTTGATGTTTTTAGGGCCCGTCAGGTTGTGAGTGAAAAACTTATCACGGTTGCCCAACAAATGCCAATGGGGGTGAGCCAGCCAACGCTTGCCCCACAGAGTAGCGTTATGGGCGAAATTTTCTTTATTGGACTACAAGCCGATAGCACAAGCATGATGGAATCGCGCACTCTTGCTGAGTGGACTGTAAAACCGCTTATTCTGGCAACAGGAGGTGTATCGCAGGTTACCATCATTGGAGGCGATTACAAGCAGTATCAGGTGGTGGCCAATCCCACCCGCATGCTTCATTTGGGTGTAAGCATGCATGAACTGGTAAATGCTTGCCGATATATCAGTTTGAATTCCAATGGCGTTAATATTCGCGAGTTTGGAAACGAGTATGTGGTTCGTGGTATAGCTCGCACATCCGATATCGAGCAGCTTGGACAAACGCTTGTAACTATTCGAAACGGAATGCCAGTAAAGGTTAGCGATGTGGCCGAAATCCGCATTGGTGCTGCGCCCAAAATGGGATACGCATCGAGCAATGCCTCACCAGCAGTAATACTGGCAATTTCAAAGCAGCCCAACATCAACACCATTGAAGTAACCCGAAAGATTGAGGAAAACCTTGAAAATCTAAAAAGGTCGTTACCGTCCGACGTTAGGCTTAATACCAAGATATTCCGTCAGGCCGATTTCATTGAACGTTCAGTGGGTAACGTTCAGCAAGCTTTGGTTGAGGGGGCTGTTTTCGTAACCATCATCCTGCTGCTTTTCCTTGGCAGTTTCCGAACAACAATCATTTCGCTGCTAGCCATACCTATCTCGCTGCTTGCCACATTTGTGGTGATGAAACTGCTTGGCATCAACATTAATACCATGAGTCTTGGCGGCATGGCAATTGCCATTGGCTCGCTGGTTGACGATGCCATTATCGACGTGGAAAACGTTTATAAGCGCTTACGCCAAAACCGGTTAAAGCCCAAAAGCGAACGTCAATCGACCTATACAATAGTTTTTGAAGCATCGCGCGAAATTAGAGCATCAATCCTGAATGCCACGTTGATAATTATTGTGGCTTTTGTTCCGCTTTTCTTCCTTAGCGGCATGGAGGGGCGCATGCTTAAACCGCTGGGTATTTCATTTATTGTATCGCTGTTCATGTCGCTGCTTGTGGCAATGACCCTTACACCTGTGCTTGCGCGAATGTTGCTTACTGGCGAGGCTTACCTTAGCCGAAACGAAAATGAGAAATGGTTGGCTGCCAGGCTGAGGAAATGGTACGAAAAATCGTTGCGTCAGGCTTTAAACCGAAAAAGATTAGTTCTAGGAGGCGCCTTGGGGCTTTTCATTGTTGCCCTTGTACTTTTGATGGGAATGGGTCGTAGCTTTTTACCTGAGTTCAATGAGGGTTCGTTAACCTTATCGGTGGTTACACCACCGGGAACATCGCTGGATGAGACCAATAATGTGGGTAACTATATCGAGAAGCAGTTGCTTGCCATACCGGAGGTAACTTCAACGGCTCGCCGAACGGGTAGAGGTGAACTCGATGAGCACTCTCAGGCTACCAACAGTTCCGAGATTGATGTTAACTACCAGCTAAAAGAACGAAGTAACGATGAGTTTCTAGCCGATGTTCGAGCATCGCTTGCGCGCATTCCGGGCATTGCGGCAACTGTTGGCCAGCCCTTGGGGCATCGCATCGACCATATGTTAACCGGAACGCGGGCAAGTATTGCCATTAAGCTCTTTGGCGATGACCTAACCCGTCTTTACTCGTTGGCCAATCAGATTAAATCCGAAATTGTTGGAATTGATGGCTTGGTCGATGTTAACGTTGAGCAGCAGGTTGAGGTGCCGCAAATTCAGATTAGAGCCAATAGGGCTCTGCTGGCAGAATATGGCATTAGCCTTGAGGAGTTCAACGAGTTTATAGATGTTGTGCTGGGTGGTGAAAAACTTGCCGATATTTATGAGGGTCAGCAACGCTTCGATTTGGTGGTCAAACTCGATTCGGCCTACACTTCCAAAATTGAAGGGATAAAGTCAATACTCATCGATTCACCATCGCACGGTAAGGTTCCCCTTTATCAGGTTGCCGAAGTGGTTTCATCTGCAGGCCCAAATGCCATTAGCCGTGAGAACGTTCAGCGTAAATTAGTAATTTCGGCAAACGTGGCTCAACGCGACCTGCGCGGAGTGGTTAACGATATCCGGCGCAAGGTTGATGAAAACATTACTTTTCCCGAAGGTTACAGGATTGAGTATGGCGGACAATTTGAGAGCGAAGCACGCGCATCGCGTACATTACTAATAGCTTCGTTAATATCAATTTTGATAATTTTTATGCTCTTATTCGTGGAATTTCGTAACTTTGGCTTGGCAGGAATAATTTTACTGAACCTTCCTTTGTCGCTTATTGGCGGTGTTTTTGCCATTTGGCTGACTTCGGGTGTCATAAGTATTCCGGCCATTATCGGTTTTATTTCGCTTTTTGGAATAGCTACCCGTAATGGAATTCTTTTGATATCAAACTATATCCGTCATAGCAAAATGGGATTGGACATTCACGATTTGGTTATCCAGGGTTCAGCCGACAGGCTAAATGCCATACTTATGACTGCCCTCACAGCTGCCCTTGCTCTAATTCCGCTTGCCTTTAAGGGGCACCTTTCCGGAAACGAAATCCAAAGCCCAATGGCTAAGGTTATTCTGGGAGGGCTTTTAACATCAACTTTTTTGAACATCTACATCATTCCTATTGTTTACACCATGTTTGATAAAAACAAAATTGATAATCATTATGATAGCCAAGATTAGGATGGTCATAGTATTGATAGCTCTTAGTTGTATAGGTTTTGTAAATGCCCAAACCACCTATGAAAAGGTTTTACAGCAGGTCGATTCCAACAACCTTACACTTAAAGCGCTCAGGCAAAAGCTCGAAGCTGAAAGGATAGCAACTAAGATAGGGTTGACACCAAGCAACCCCCAAGCCGAGGTCATTTACCAATGGGGTAGTCCGGTTGATATTGGCAACAAAACCACAATTAGCATTACCCAGCAATTCGATTTTCCAACTGCCTATGTTTATAGGGCAAAACTGGCCAAAAGTCTTGCAAATACAGTGGAGTATGAATTCAGAGGAAAACGCACCGAGGTGCTTCAAAAAACAGGGCAGCTCTATGCCGATTTGGTTTACCATAATGCGCTTATTGCTGAATTGCAAAGGCAGCAGAAAAGTGCTTTGATTATTGCCCAGTCGCTTAAACAAAAATACGAGGCAGGTGAAATTAGTATCATTCCATACACACAGGCTGAACTGATTCATCAGGAACTGAATTCAAGAATATCGCAAGCCAAGCTTTCGCAAAAAAACCTTTCCGATGAGCTTATAGCGTTGAATGGCTCGATTCCATTAGTCATTGCCGATACGATAATACTTATTCCCGATTTACCCGATAGTTTTGATACTTGGTATAGCCAGAATGAGTCCCGTAATCCTGAACTGGCTTACCTGAAAACTGAAATGGAAAATAGTCGCATAAAGCTAAAACTTGCCAAAGCTCAGAGTTTGCCTACTTTTAATACTGGTTATGCAAGCGAAAAAGTTGTAGGTGAGCATTTTCAGGGTGTTGTTGTTGGTATGTCGGTTCCCTTATGGGAAAAATCCAATACCGTGAAGTATGCCAAAGCAAACGAGAGGTACATTCAGCTGCTTACCGACGATTACCTTTTTGCCTTTAGGCAGAGTTCGGAGAGGCTTTACAATAGGGCAAAAACATTACGGGAACTTGCACTTCAGCTTAGCAATAATATCAATCGGCTCGATATTGTTAGCAAGTTAAATCTTGCCCTTGAAAAAGGAGAGATATCTATTGTTGAATATTATGCTGAACTTAACAACTTCAATTCCATAAAAGAGCGTTTGCTCGATGTGCAACATGAGTATCTTAAAGCCTACATTGAATTGAATAGGTTTTCCTATTGATATACATTCAAAAAAAACATCTTCGTGCGCGTCTTCATTGGACGCGTGCGTTTTTTTTAACCGAAATGCCATGAACCATCAAATTCATCCAGGCTATTAAATATGGGGTTGTAGTAGTGTTTTTAGAGGAATGAACCGGAAGGAGTCGGAATGAATCGGAATGAATCGGAATGAATCGGAATGAATCGGAATGAATCGGAATGAATCGGAATGATTCGGAATGAATCGGAATGATTCGGAATGTTAGAATGGGAATGAATTAAAGTTTTAAACCGAAATGGGGATTGAGAAACATTTTTTGAGGAGGTAAGTCAGTAGAAACACAAAAAACATTTAAACAACTTGTTGCTATTGACAAACGGGAGTTCAATTATTACCTGTTCATACCGTCTCATTCTGCATCAATTACTATTGTTCCGATTTATTCTGACCAATTCCAACTCATTCTTCCTCCTTCCAATATATCTTTGCAGTAATAATTTGACAACTGAATTGATATGAAAACGTCTCAATTAACTGCACTAATTATATTAGCTTTGGTTGCTTTTTGCTCATGCAAACAATTAGGCAAAAATAGGGCTAATGACGATACTAAAAGTTCGTTTGTTGGAAAAACATATGAGGTTTACACTACTGCAAACGATTCAACAACCCGATTAATGCTAACCACAAATGGGGTGTTCGATTCAGCCCGTCAATTATTTGAAACCGAAATAGCCGTTTTTGTAAACCCGAGTAAGGCATTTCAGGATATAGTTGGCATAGGCGGTGCCATTACCGATGCTGCTGCCGAGACCTTTGCCCACCTTAGCCCCGAAAATCAGAAAAAACTATTGGAAGCTTACTTCCATCCCGAAAAAGGGATTGGTTATACTCTCATACGCACCAATATCCATAGTTGCGACTTCAGCAGCGGAAGCTATACCTACGTTCAGGAAGGCGACAGCGCTTTATCATCCTTCAGCATAGCCCACGACATGCGATACCGAATTCCCCTTATCAAGAAAGCTATGGAAATGACCGGTAACAAAGCATTGCTTTTTGCTAGCCCATGGAGCCCTCCTGCCTTTATGAAGGACAACAACAATATGTTGCGGGGCGGCAAACTCTTACCCAAGTATTATCAGGCATGGGCCAATTACTTTGTAAAGTTTATTCAGGAGTACGAAAAGGTCGGCGTGCCTGTGTGGGGCGTTACGGTGCAGAATGAACCCATGGCCCGACAAATTTGGGAATCGTGCATCTATACTGCCGAGGAGGAACGCGATTTCCTGAAAAATTACCTTGGCCCAACTTTTAGGAAGAATGGGCTTAAGGACAAAAAGATAATTGTTTGGGACCACAACCGCGACCTAATGTCTTACCGGGCTGATGTTATCTTTTCTGACCCCGAAGCATCAAAGTATGCTTGGGGTATTGGCTACCATTGGTATGAGGACTGGTCGGGCGGGAAAAAGATGTACGATAATGTTAGAAATGTTCATGAAAGTTATCCCGATAAGTACATCATTTTCACTGAGGGTACAGTCGAAAGTTTTGTACCTAACCACTACAATTACTGGCCAAACGCCGAAAAGTATGCCACCTCAATGATTTACGATTTTAATAGTGGTGCTTCAGGTTGGACAGATTGGAATATCTTGCTCGATGAGCAAGGAGGCCCCAATCACGTAGGTAATTTCTGCTTTGCCCCAATGCACGCCGATACACGTACAGGTGAACTGTTTATTACCCCTGCATATTACTACCTTGGTCACTTTTCTAAATTCATTCGACCTGGAGCTCGCAGGATAAGTTCTTCGCCTTCGCGCAGCAACCTACTATCTACCTCTTTCCGTAACCCCGATGGAAGTTTTGTTACCATTGTGCTTAACACTACCGACTTGCCTGTAAATTATTATCTGCATTGCAACGATGGCATGGCACCCATTCAAATACCAGCTCATGCAATCCAGACTATAAAGTACTGAAATTTTGAATTTTGTTTTGAAATACTCAGAAACCAATCCCGATAAGCAGGACTGTCCAATCAGTGTGACTATTTGTATTTGCCTTATTCCGAAATGAACAGCACCCAATAAGTTTTTCAAATAGCTAAAAAATTCCTTCCGACTTTAATGGTTTGGTTCAATGCAACTGAAAAATTCTATCTTTGCTTAACCAAACCTTAAAATATGAGCGAGTCGCTGCTCGATGCACTCATAAAGCTTTTTGCCATTCTGGTAAATATTGAGAGTAAAGCCGATAGCGGTTTTGCACTCGATGTTCTGGAGGATTACTTGCATCACGATTTTAGCGACGAGCAGGCTATAGTATTTATTGATAGGTTTACCAATTTTGGCATTAGCTATCGTCAGGAGCTTGAAGATGTTACCCTCGACCGTTACACTGAATCGCCTATGGTTCATGCCATTATCGATTCCATTAACCACGAATTTGAGCAGCACCAAAAGGTTTGGCTGGTTTTACAGCTGCTGGAATTTCTTGCCGATAGCAAGCTTACAACTTCCGATAGGCTTGAGTTTGCCCGTCGGGTAGCTAACCAGTTCAACATAAGCGATTTTGAGTTTTCCAACGGTCGCGATTTTATTCTTAGCGATTCGCCAGGCCAAATACCATGGAATCAACAAGTTCTTCTTATAAGTCCTGAACGTGATAACCCTATCCCCGAGATCAAACATATTGTAAACGAGCGGCTCCAAGGCCAACTTTATGTACTTCGTATAGCGAGTACCAACACCCTGCTGGTAAAGTACTTTGGCGAGCTGGAACTTTTCATGAACAGCCGAATGCTCAAACCGGGACGAACATACCTTTTTGGTCCCGGTGCAGTGATACGAGGTCCTCGTATGTCGCCGGTTTACTATAGCAAGGTAGTATCGGTTTTTATACAAACACCCGGAAAACCATTTGTTTCAATAGTAGCCAAGGATATTGAGTACAAGCACAGGGGAAGCCGTAATGGCATTTATCCATTCTCGTTCTCGGCTTATTCTGGACAACTGGTAGGCATAATGGGTGGGAGTGGTGTTGGTAAATCAACCCTTATCAACCTGCTCAATGGCAACATAAAGCCCGCGTCGGGAAAGGTTTACATCAACGGCTACGATGTGCATCATAGCAAGAGCGAGCTCGAGGGAGTTATTGGCTACGTTCCACAGGACGACTTGCTGGTGGAGGAACTTACCGTTTTCCAAAACCTCTACTACAACGCTCTTTTCTGTTTTAGCCATCTTAGCAAAAAGGAAATTGTTGAGCTGGTTGATAACACTTTAATGGAGTTCGACTTGGTTGAGGCGCGTGACCTTAAAGTAGGGAATCCGCTCAATAAATACATTAGTGGAGGGCAGCGTAAGCGATTGAACATTGCCATGGAGCTAATGCGACAACCATCGGTGCTGTTTGTCGATGAGCCAACCTCAGGGCTTTCGTCGCTCGATGCTGAGCGTATTATGCTCATTTTGCGCAAGCAAACCTTTAAAGGAAAACTGGTTATTACCAATATCCATCAGCCTTCATCGGACATCTTTAAGATTTTCGATAAGATTATAGTGCTTGACCAGGGTGGTAGGCCAATATTTCAGGGTAACCCCATGGATGCTGTGGTTTACTTTAAACGCATGGCCAATTTCTTGAAACCTGAGGAGAGTGAGTGTATTACTTGTGGTAATGTAAACACCGACATAATTCTCAGGATTGTTGAAGCGCGTGTTGTGAATGAGTATGGGCGATTAACCCGTAAGCGCAAACGGTCGGCAAAGGAGTGGTATGAGTTGTACCTCAAAAATATCCAAAGCAAGATTATTGTTGTTGAGCCAACCTGCCCGTCACCTATACCGCCCAATAACTTTAAAATCCCATCGAAACGTAAGCAGATGTGGATTTATTTCAGGAGAAATTTACGGAGCAAGTTTGCTAACTCACAGTTCATGAATATTAGCATTCTGGCTTCACCGGTGTTGGCAATTGTTATTAGCTTCTTCTCAAAGTATATTCATGGCACGCTATCCAATCCTAATGTCTATATTTTTAGTGAAAACGATAATATTCCCAGTTTCATTTTCATGAGTGTGGTGGCCATGATATTTTTAGGCCTTACCATTAGTGCTGAGGAAATAATTAGCGACCGCAAGGTTCTTTTCCGGGAGAAATTTCTTAACCTAAGCTACTTCAGCTACATCAATTCAAAGTTAGTGGTACTATCGATATTTTCTGCATTTCAATCGTTACTTTTTGTTTTGATATCAACCCATATTCTCGAAATTCAGGGGATGTTCTGGTCATACTGGGCCATACTTTTCTCCACATCGTTTTGTGCAAGCATGATAGGTTTGAACCTATCGGCTGCCTTGAACTCAGTTGTGGCGATTTATGTTATGATTCCTCTAATTATTGTTCCCCAGTTGATGTTCAGCGGAGTGGTTATTAACTTTAACAAGCTACACAAGAGCCTTACCCATCCAGAGTATGTTCCAATTATTGGAGATGTAACTCTGAGCCGCTGGCCATACGAAGCACTTTGCGTACATCAGTTCAGCAATAATACTTACAACAAGCATTTCTTTTTTATAAATAAAGATATTAGCAACAATAACTACAATGCTACCCTGCTAATACCAAAACTAATATCGTTGCTTAATGAGGCACAAACCGATTTGGTTGTTGGTAAGCAAACCCCACGGACAAGGCAGAGGTTAAGCATTGTACAGAACGAAATTGAGAAGTTGAAGCAGAATTATCCAATCTCAGGTTTTAACTACCCCGACACTGAACGATTAGGTATAAATAGGATTTCAACCGATTATATAGAGGTAACACTTGGGAAACTCGACACTTTAAAATCGCATTTCAACTCAAAGTACCGTTTAGGTGTAAAAAATCGCGACGATTTAGTTAAAACCTTGGGGAAAGAGTTTGCAGGTAAAACAACACTTTTTGAGTTGAGCCGCTTGCATCACAATAATGCATTGGAGGCACTGGTAACCAATAAAAACGATTTTACAAAAATACTTGAGTTTGAAAATAAGCTCGTTCGCCGATACGAACCAATATATGCATATCCAACCGCCCATAACGGACGGGCTCATTTCTATTCCTACTACAAAATATTAGGCAATAAGTTAATCCCAACATTCTGGTTTAACCTTACAGTTATTTGGTTAATGTCGGCAATATTTTATTTAACCCTATTAAGTGACATGTTCCGTTTGGTTAACCGCTTTGTTGAGCGTTTCCGCTTCCGTAAGCTTACCGCCCGAATATCTAAGTATTTGCCAACATAAGAAGAAGTGAACAGCTAAAGGGGATTAATCCATAATCCAGGTTCTTAAACCTTGATCCTTAAACCAAACACATTTATATTTTTTATGGTTTTCCCAAAAAATCCTTTTCCTTCATCACATACGATGCTCTAATTATTGCGTATGCTGTAAAATAGCCCAGCGCCCCATTATTTACATTGGTTCGGGGATTTGCAGGTGGCGGACTAAACAGGGGAAACTGCGGGCGCGAAGCTGTAAGCGTTTCGTTAAGGTATTGGAAGTAATCCTTGGTTATAGCACAAAGCTCTAAAGTTACCTTGCTTCCTACCTTCAGAGTGTCCTTCTCGGGGATAAAGTAAAAGGCAGCCCCCTCGGTATTATTCCCATTAAAAAACTTATCATCAACTAAGACCAAATTGGTAAGGCTATCGCTGTAAAGGATATCGTTTATTTTAACCCGGAACATATAGTAGTTTCGCATGTTTTGTGGCTCTTTAGCAAATCCATTTACCACCCAGCCATCCCAATTTTTATTGTAGCTTACGTTTATTGAATCCAGATAGTTAGTTTGATAGCCCTCAAGTAGTGTTGGCATTTGTGTTTCGGCTCGAAACGAACTGATACCGCTAATGTTAACATTTTCGATGTAAAGAGTATAAGTTGTTGCCGATTTCCCGAAAACGTTTGGTGCAGTGTAGTAGTATCCCGGGTTATTGGTATCCTCCGTTAAGTCTATCCTTGTGCTGCCTTCCATTATGTAAACCGTGGCATTAGAAACGGGCGGGGGAGGAGTAGGACTATAGTATGGCACCGATTGAATCAACCTGACACAATGGCTCATGGTATCGGTGGTAATGCTTCCATAAACTATTAGCTTGCTGTCCGATGTTTCTAAATCGATATCAATTCGTTCAGTACACGATAGTGCCATTATGCTTACTAAACCGATTATAGTGAATAATCTATTCATAGTTAAAATTTGAAATTATAGGTTACCGATGGAATAATAGGGAATAGGTAGGTTTTTTCGGCATAGGTTATACTTGGGTTCTTCTCGTCCTGAACAAAGTTTATGGTCCATGCATTATGCCTGTTGTATATGTTGTAAATAGATATATTCCATTCGCTTTTCCATCTGCGGCTTAGGCTCTTCTTGGTTTTTATGTTTACGGCTAAATCGAGCCTGTGGTAATCGGGATACCGTTTTGCATTCCTATCGGAATATATTGGTATGGTGATGTTGTCAATCTCGTATCGGCCGGTTGGTTGGGTGTAGGTTTGGCCTGTGGAGTAAATCCAGTTGGCCGAAAGCGTAACCTGCTTGTTGAGGCGGTAGCTAAGCACAACGGTTGCATTATGGGGCTTATCGTAGGTTGCGCTGTATGTATTTCCCATGTTAACTCCCTGAGTTTTGCGGAAGGTTCTGCCGTAAGTATAGCTTACCCATCCTTCCCACTTCCCTAAATCGATACGGGTGAACAGTTCCAAACCGTAAGAGTATGCTTTCCCTTGCCTAATATCGGCTTCGAGTTCATCGTTGAGAAGTACATCGGCAAAATCTTTAAAATCTACAAAGTTCTTTACGTTTTTGTAGTAAACCTCTGCCGATGCCTCAATCTGGTTGTTTAAAAAGTTTCTGAAGTAACCCAGCGCCCACTGGTCGGCCTGCTGGGGCTTAATATTGGGGGAGGCCGGAAACCAAACGTCAAGCGGATTTCCACCCTGCGAATTGGATGCCAGTTGAACGTACTGGGTTGTATGTGAGTAACTAGCTTTTATGGAACTGCTGTCGCTTAAGCGGTAAACTAATCCCAGTCGGGGCTCAGGACTAATGTAGGTATTGTATATTTCACCTTTAGGGTGATATATTCTATCGGTAACTCTGTAATCGGGCGAAATAACCAAGCTTTCACCTTTCCCAATATTTTGAAAAGCCGAAACTCTTAATCCAGCTTTAAAGGAAATCCGACCGAAATCGAACTCGTTCGAAAAGTAAATACCATGTTCAAGGGTATGCTGTTTGGGTATTTCCCACCGCTGAATAAACGATTGAGGGTTAGTTCCCTTTATTAAACCAGGCATAAATGTTAGGTATGCACTCGATAAACCAAATTTAAGTTGATACTTTGGACCAATGGCATAGTTAAAATCAAGTTTTAGGCTAACCTCCTCCATATTGGATTCCCACCTAATGGCGTTGGCATCATTGGTATTCGATTCCAAGAAGTAATTGTAGTTACTTGTGTTAAGGGTGGTGTTCATGAAAAGGTTATGCTTAAAGATATGATTCCACCTGGCCGAGAAGGTTTGATTGCCAAAACCAAAACCGTTAATATCGCGTCCAAACATATCGCGCCCAAAGTATCCCGAAACAAAAATTCTGTTGTTAGGGTTTACGGTCACATTAAGTTTAGCATTTAAGTCGTAAAAGTAAAGTGTACTTTTTTTTAGGTCTTCGTTATTGAAAAGAGGGAAAAAGACATCCACATAGGTTCTACGACCCGATACCATGAATGAGCTTTTGTCTTTGATTATTGGTCCTTCCGCTGTGAACCGGCTCGATATGCTGCCTATTCCACCGGTAATATTGAAATCCTTACTGTTCCCCTCTTTCATTTTAATGTCAAGCACCGACGATAATCTTCCCCCAAACGATGCGGGCATGTCCCCTTTATACAGTTTGATATCCTTTATGGCATCGTTGTTGAAAACCGAAAAAAAACCCATAAGGTGGGAAGCGTTGTAAACCGTTGCCTCGTCAAGAATGATCAGGTTTTGGTCCGATGCGCCACCTCTAACGCTAAACCCTGAACCACCCTCGGCTGTGCTTTGAACTCCAGGGAGCAGTTGAATGGCTTTAATCACATCTACCTCGCCCAAAAGTGCAGGTATTTGCTTTACATTTCTCATGTCAAGTTTTACAAGGCTCATTTCGGTACGCCGAACATTACTATTGCCCTTTTCCCTGCTAACAACTACTTCCTGAATTTCTTGCGTATTTGGCGTGAGCTCAATATCTAGCCTAATATCTTTGTTGACCTGTACTAACTTTTCTTCGGTCTTATAGCCTAAGTAACCAAAGGATATTACATGTTCACCTTTGGGAAGAGATATGGTGAAAAAACCATAGCTATTTGTGGCTGTGCCAATGTTTATACTTTTAGCAATAACTGTTGCTCCAATAAGAACTTCGCCAGTTTGAGCGTCCTTTAGATATCCGCTTACATTAAACTTTACCTGCCCCCACAATATATTGAGGGAGAGTAAGAGAATGAAAGCTATGAATAAAATCTTTTTACTCATGGTATTAAAAAAGCTAGGCTTGGCACCTAGCTTTAACAACTTTTATGCCAGATTAGTTCGATTTGATAAGTACCCAATTCTCCATATCCTCGGTTGGGTTAATGCCCATTCTTAGAATAGGTGTTTGTTCCTTACTATTCAGAAGAACCGATTGGAGAGGTACTATTTCGTCCAGATAACTACTTAGCTCTTTAAAGGTTATATTACCTTTGGTTTCTTTCAACTTCTTAAGTAGGTAATAGGTAAAAAAACCATGATATTTTTCCTTGAAAGGAAGGGCTGTTTGCTCACCCGATACAGCCGATAGGGTGGCAATATTCCCTTGAAGCACGCTCTCGGTGGGACGTACTTTAACACCACGGGCGGCAACCAACTCTTTATTACGGGCTCCGCCCGAAAAACATGCATCAAGGAAAACAATCACTCTTTTCGATGGATATTCGGTTAGCTTAGCGTATAAATCGTTTAGTTTAATACCATCACGTGCATTTTGCCCGCTGATATCTACCGGAATGAGATATGGCTCGCGGGTTACCTCATCGGGCAGGCCATGCCCTGCATAGTACACAAATACCTCGGCTTTCCCTTTTGCGTTCTTAATAATAAGGTTTGTTTTAGCTATGGCTTGGTTCATTTGGCCTGCGGTAGCATCGAGCAAAAAGATGATGTTGCTTTCAGGAATACCTAAAACTTTAGTAGCATACTCCTTAAACGCGCTAGCATCGTTCCGGGCAAAATCAACGTTAACCTCTTTGTTCAGGTCAATCTGTTTGCTGCTGTAATCTTCGTTGCCAATAATTAGCGCAAAGCGCAAGGGGTATTCCAGGTTGTTGTTAGGAATATCAACATCAACATCCGATAGTTTCTCGAACATGTAGCCTTTGGCCTCGGGTGCAGTAACGTAAACCTGTTTAACCACTGTGTCGCGAATTACCACGTAACCGGCCGATTCCTTCTGTAACGATGCAATAATATCGTTATCATAGTAGTATGCCCCGCCTGAAATGAAGTCGATACCAAAGGCTGGAATGGCTGCAACGTTAAGGAATAAGTTAAGCCAAATTTTACTGCTTACCTCAGCATTATCGGTATAGGTGTATGGAACAAAACCATCCTTACGGAACTCATATATATACTGGTTTCGCCCATTTATGGTTCCCTTCTTTACCTTTCGGTTTACCCAAACATTGCAGGGTGTAGTTTTATTGGTGCTCTTGCCGTTAATATAAACTTCAGCACCAATCGGATTCGATGTTAAGCTAACCTTTTGCTTTGTGGAGTTTAAGATGGTAGCACAGGCACCCATTGTTAGCATAGCCAGTGCAATAGCAAGTCGCAGTAAGTTGCGTTTCATATGTTGGTTAGTTTGGTTTGGCAATAATGTTTACAACAAAAACTATGCTACTAGAAATCAATTTTTACCTTAAAAACTACTTTTTTAATAAATCCTTCGCCTATAAGCGGTGCGTGGCAATCGGAAGGGTAAAAAATAGCGAACTGGTTTGGTTTTAGAGTAACAAAACATGTGGGTTGGTCGGAGTAAAAGGTTATGTCGTTATCGCTATTATAGGGTTCTTTAATGGCATTGCAGGTTTGTCGGTCGCGCCACCCCATTGTCTCATCACCTTGCAAACAAATTTGGATATCGATATACCTATCATGCGATTCTAGGGGAGCTTCGCTCGCATTTCGGGCTTTGTTAAATGAGGGAATGGCTATAAGGTTTTCGCCGTCGATGTAAATTTTTTCGCCGGGTTTACTGAAATCGAGTGTTATTAGTGCCTGCTCAACCCGATCAAAAAGTGGGTGAAGTTTCAGGTATGTTCCAAATTCCGATAATGGGGCTAAAATCATTCTTCCAATTTTGTCGTAAAAATAGTTTATTTTGATAGTTTGGCAATAATGTGTTTAACAGTTTTTACATGCTATCTTTGCACAAACTTTATTCATGAAAATTGTAGCCGATAGCCATATTCCTTACCTAAAAGGTGTTTTTGAACCCTTTTTCGATGTTGAGTATTTACCGGGACATCTTATTGGTAAGGATAGCGTTAAGGATGCCGATGTGCTTATTACACGAACCCGAACCATTTGTAATGCCCATTTGCTCGATGATTCTAAGGTTAAGTTAATTGCTTCGGCTACAATTGGCTACGATCACATTGATACCCAGTACTGCAATGCTCATGGAATATCGTGGCATACCGCCCCCGGTTGCAATGCTGCTGCTGTTCAGCAATGGGTGGGGTCAGCCCTTGTTAAATGGGTACGGTCAAAAAATCTTAACCCTCATTCTTTAACTTTAGGAATTGTTGGTGTTGGGAATGTTGGCAGCAAGGTGCTTGAACTGGGTTATGCCCTAGGCATGAAAGTGGTGTGTTGCGACCCCCCTAGAGCAGAATCCGAGAACTTATCGACATTTGCTGACCTAAACGAATTACTAAAGGTTTCCGATATCATTACCTTTCATGTACCCTTTACTAAATCGGGAAAGTATCCAACCTTCCACATGTTAAATGGCCAAAACTTGGCCTTATGCAAGCCAACCGCATACATTTTAAACTCATCGCGGGGTGGGGTGATTGATGAAACGGCTCTAATCCATTTTTTAAAACAAAACCCCAATGCCGATGTGGCTATTGATGTTTGGGAGAATGAACCCAAGTTAAACATGGAGTTAGCCAGCCGTTCCCTTGTGGCAACACCTCACATCGCTGGTTACTCGCTTGAGGGGAAAGTAATGGCAACCAAAATGGTGATTGAAACTATTAGCCAACACTTTAATCTTGGGCTTGAACCATGGTGGCCTATGCCAAATCCGCTTGCCGAATTGCAGGTAATTGATTCCGCCGACAATCTCTCAGATGCTATCGTCAAATCGTATCAAGTTGAAATAGATGATATTCGAAATATAAATTTAAGTTTCGAGGATTACAGGAATACCTATAGTTACCGACGCGATTTTACAGGTTTTAGGGTTCTGAAAACAAATGCCGATACCCCTAAGTTGATTAAACTTGGGTTTAAGGTTGATAATTTTTGATTTCTTAGTAGGGAATTACCCAAAGTACGCGTTCCTCGTCTATACACTGGTCAATGAGCCTCATCAAATGCCTATTTACTTGAATAAGGCGTCGGATGTAGCCCTTCCAATGCTTTTCGTATTCAGGGTCAATCTGCTTTAGGACTTCGAGCAAGTCTTTACCCAAAAACACTTGACTCAAGTACTGCTGGAACTGCGATACATTTTTAATTACAAGGAGTTTCTCAAGGTTAACAAGCAATTCATTTCGAAGGGGAATGAAACGGCGGGCATTATACATGGTGGGCGAAATGTAATCGAACAAATGGTGGCTGCGTTCAAAGCAGCCTGCAAAGATGTTGAACACATTTGTTTGAAGGTAATACGACTCTTCATCACAGCGAATGTAGTTTTCAGCATCACCTGTAATGTTAAACTCAACAAAATCAATGATTTCGTCTTTCTTTAACAGGCTAAACTGCATTTTGCTACTCGTGGGTAATGGCATAAATCATATTTTTCAATTCAAATATACTAACTTTATTCATTTACTCTTAAATTTTTTTTTAACAATTGTTTATTCTGAAGTAAACATCCTATTTTAGCAGTATAATAAAAATTGCATATTAAGTGACCGGAACAATCATTAACGTCATTGCTGTATTGGCTGGAGGATCAATAGGATTGCTGATTGGTTCTCGTTTGCCCGACCGATACAGCAAAGTTTTTTTTCATGTAGTTGGGCTGTTTACCCTGGTGCTAGGGTTTTCGATGGCTATCAAAACAAATGAGCCGCTTTTGGTTGTATTCAGTTTGATATTAGGTGTGCTCTCGGGTACTTTGCTCGATTTGCAGAGAAGGCTCGACGATTTTTCGAGCAAACTGAAAAATCGGTTTAAAATCTCAGGTAATCGTTTCTCGGAGGGATTGGTTGTTGCCTTCCTTCTTTATTGTATGGGTTCCTTAACGGTACTTGGTGCCATTGAGGAGGGAACGGGTGCGACACCTAAACTTTTTTACCTTAAAAGTTTGATGGATGGCTTCTCATCTATTGTTTTGGCATCAACACTTGGGGTTGGGGTACTTTTTTCGACTCTACCTTTGCTCATCTACCAGGGTGGGTTAACACTATTTGCTTCATACGCAGCGGGAAGCTTAACCACCAGTATGATTACCGAGCTCTCAGCGGTTGGAGGTATTCTTTTGGTAGCCTTGGGCTTTAACATATTAGAGATTAAGCGTTTTG
>Ga0078972_1004871_pt1 | contig 35486 bp, 28 predicted proteins | sample YelNatPaOPGAMG01_FD_67568 | JGI IMG/M metagenome (GOLD analysis project Ga0078972, IMG submission 67568) | Hot spring thermophilic microbial communities from Obsidian Pool, Yellowstone National Park, USA - OP-RAMG-01 (SPADES assembly) (version 2) | ecosystem: Environmental > Aquatic > Thermal...
TATATCTGCAATAATGGGAAATGTGGGTGTAATTCTCCAAACTATGAATGCGACAGTTGTCTTCCATCCTGTGGCGTGTTGGGCGGGATATGCTGCAATGAGGGTACAAGCTGTAGCATTGGCGAAAAGGGAAAGTCCTATGACTGTTATCTATGTTGTGAGGGGGAATGCATTCCGTATTAAGATATGATGGAGGTTTGATATGAGAAAGAATCTGCTGATACTCTTTTTAATTTCTTTGTTATATGCCTGTAGTGACTCTGATGGAAGTAAGGGGTTTTATGATACAAATAGATCAGGAAGAGACATAGAGGACATAACAAAGGTAGATGAAATAGAGGATATAGCAGTGTATGACAGTGAAGAGATGATGGATTATATAACTGATAGCGAGGAGAATGTAAGAGATATAGAAGAGATAGCAGATTATTTGACTGATGTAAGTGATCTGGTAGAACCTGATTCTTTATCTGATACAGGATTCAAAGATGTTGAACCTGTAGAAGATACTATCTCTACTGATAACTGGGTAGAGGAGATTGATAATGCTGCAGTGGTAAGTATTGAGTTGCCGAGTGTCGTTGAGTGCGGACAGGTGTTCAACGGCTTTATAACTATGAAGAATACGGGTAATACTATCTGGAAACGGGATCTTTATAAACTCGGTGCGGTCGGTGATTCGGATCCGTTTATTAAGGGGGAACCAAGGGTATGGATGGCAGAGGGGAGTGAGGTGAGACCTCAGGAAAGTTATAAATTTCCAATGAGTCTAATTGCCCCTGATAGTCCTGGTATTTATAAAACAGAGTGGCAGATGGTTCACGAATTTGTGCACTGGTTCGGGGAGATTGCATCCTATGAGATAAATGTGAGATGTGAGGTCCCGATAGATGCCTCTACCCTTAATAATAAATTGCTTATGGGATATCAGGGCTGGTTTTCCTGTCCGTCTGACGGCTCTCCAATCGGCGAGTGGGTACACTGGTTTAAGTCCCAGACCCCTGATGCAAACAACATAAGAGTGGATCTCTTCCCTGATATGTCAGAATATGAGAGTGATGAACTCTGTCCCACAATGATGAGATATGCCGATGGTTCTATAGTATCTCTTTATTCGGCATGGAATAAGAAGTCAGTGATGAGACACTTCAAATGGATGAAGGACTATGGAATAGATGGAGTGCTTTTGCAGAGATTCGCGAGTGAACTCAGGGATCCAAGATTTTTTGCTGCAAGAAACAGAGTGTTAGATACCGTAAGAGAGGCTTCTGAATTGTATGGGAGAGTATTTGCCATTGAATATGATATTAGCGGTATGAATGAATCAACTCTTGTTGAGGATATTGTCAACGACTGGAATTTCTTATGCAATGATATGAAGATTACTGAGTCTAATAGATATTTGAGGCACAATGGCAAACCTGTCCTGTTTATCTGGGGACTCGGGTTCAATGATAGACCGGGTAGCGTAGACCAGGCAAAGAGTATAATAGACTGGTTCAAGAAGAATGCACCTCAGAATCAACTTGTAACCCTTGTGGGTGGTGTCCCGACCTACTGGAGGACATTGCAAGCGGGCACTGATACAAAGACAGAGCCGGGCTGGGCGGATGTGTACAGGAGTTTTGATGTTATAAATCCATGGATGGTTGGTAGATTCAAAAATGAGCAGGAGGCGGATAGTTTCAAGAAAAATATAATAGTCCCGGATATTCAAGAGTGTAAGAAATACAATATCGAGTTTATGCCCGTAGTCTTCCCCGGCTTCTCCTGGCATAATATGAACAGAGGGACACCAAATGAATCCCCTCTCAATCTGATACCGAGAAATGGTGGTAGATTTTACTGGAGGCAGGTGTATAATGCCATAAGTGCAGGTTCAAAGATGATATTCAATGCTATGTTTGATGAGGTAGACGAGGGGACGGCGATGATGAAGGTGGTTTCAAAGAGGGAGGATTTACCAGTCGGGGCGGACTTTTTATATCTTGAGATTGATGGATATTCTCTCCCCTCCGATTTTTATCTTGAACTCGCAGGTAAGGCAACGAAGATGCTCCGGGGAGAGATCCCGTTAACTCCGAATATTCCATAGGGTCTTACTATGAATATTTTTCTTATAAATCCCTTTTCAAAATTTGTAAGAGGAGGAGAAGATGCGTTGGGCGTACATTGTTGTTTTAAGTTCCATCCGGGAAACCAATATGTTTAGTGATAGGGATACTGTTGTGTCATTGTATTTTTATAAAAAAGACCAATTTATTTAAGGAGGTGTATTATGAGGAGGATATCCGAACCTGTGTTATTATTTTTTATGAGTCTATTTGTTGTGATTCTTCTCCCCATCGATCTATTCGGTGCATTTCACCTTGAAATGTCATTGAAGGATGCAAAGGAGATTTTAGATTATGCCGGATACTGGAAGGGGGGAGAGATTACACCTGAGGGGTTTAAGGTTACATCCCAGGATACGGGGCTGATTATTCCACTTCCTCACGGACTGGATGTTAGAAAAGGGTATATCAGTATAAAGATGAAGAATCTCCCTAAGGATGGCTGGCCACACGACCCTGAGTGTCCACCTGGCGATAGCCCACAGGAGCCCTGGGCAAAGACTGTCTTTGGTATGGGTATTTCCCCTGATAATTTGTGGGCTGGAGAGGGTGGTTCGGGCTATATCGAGTCGCACTATTCGAGGTGTAATATTGACTGTACTGACTGGCAGGGGTACAGGGGTGCCTTCAGACATAAGTTCAGAGGTATGACCCCACTCAATATAACCTGCTGGGCGACAACAGTTGAGACTTATCACTTCTGTAACGACCCGAATGAGGTACTTGAGATTACTCATAAGTGGGATATGGAGAAGTACAATGTATACGAGAATGGAATAGATGTTACCGCCGAAGGGGATGCCTGTGGAATTCTGGATAGATTCGCAAACTGGTATATACATATTGCCCACGGAGATGATAATCAGAGGGCAACTAACGGGGATATAACAGGTGCTATATTCTTTGATCTGGTCGTCCATTTCGATGATTCTGCATCAAACTGCGGTGATAAAATCTGTAATAAACTCGAGGGTGAGGATTGTTCCACCTGTCCTGCTGACTGCGGCTGTAAAGAGCCCTGTTATGTCTGCAAGAATGGGAGTTGTGAATGCAATTCGCCTGCATATGAGTGCCCGTCCTGTAAGCCCTCCTGCAAAGAGGTGGGTAGGTTGAGTAATACTGAGGTTGTATGCTGTAGTAGTGGATTTATCTGTGAAAGTGGTAAGAGGGTCTTTGAATCTTATGATTGTAGCCCCTGTTGTGAGGGGGCTCAATGTATCCCATCTGGTGGAGAAGAAGATGGGGGTTATAGTGATATATCTCAAGACATAAAGGGTGAGGATATGGAGGCAAAGGATGGGGAGGTGGATGCAGGAGATGTATATGGATACGATGTAAGGGATGAGGTGGTGGTTGAAGATGTGGGAAGTGGTGATGTAGTGAATCTGGGAGAGGATACAGAGGTGAATGGAGCCAAAAATGATACGGGAGTTATTAAGGACACAGGTACTACAAAGGAGGAATCATCGGGGTGTGGGTGTAGTCTAATAGATTAGCATCTAATTTTACATAAACTTCTTTACAACAACGAATCCGCCAATCAAGAGGACTGTGAATGCTATTGCAAGCCAGTCGAAGTATTTGTCTATGAACTTTTTGATCGGTGGACCAAAGATGTAGATCAGACCTGCCACGAGGAAGAATCTTCCTGCCCTTCCCGCAACCGATCCCAGAAAGAGCGATAGAAGTGATATCTTGCATACCCCGCCTGCTATGGTGAAGACCTTGTATGGGATGGGTGTAAATGCGGCTGTGAATACTGCAAGTGTTGCATTGTCCTGATATTTCTTCACCACTATATTGAAGACCTCTTCGGAGAATACATATTTGAAGAAAAATGCCTTCAGGTTGAGCTGCTCCCAGAGGGCATAGCCGATATAGTATCCCAGAAATGCACCCAGGATGGAGCCGACTGTACAAATAAGGGCAAACCAGAAGGACCTCTTCCTGAGCCCGAGTGCCAGAGCGATTAGCAACACATCGGGAGGGATTGGGAAGAATGAGGATTCAGCGAAGGCAATGAGAAATAACGCCGGTGCCCCATAAGGGGTCTCAGCCCAGTGGAGTACCCAGTCATATAGTCTCTTCATATAATAAAACGGAAGTCTGTACCATACTATAGACTGACTCATCTCTGTCATAAACACCTCGCAATCAAGGAGACAACATTCAAACCCGCCTTCTTACAATAAAACCACTCACATTGCAAATCTTTTTCAAACATAAGGGTGGAATTGTGAGGATAGGGCAAGTGTTCTGGAGAGATGGTGTTGTAAATGAAGAAGATTTGGGGTACAGGTAGATAAGACCATTAGGTTTGCGGGAGCGATGATTATGAATGAATTGCCTGTCAATATGGCAAAACTGGTAGATTTAGATATCTCTGCTTTCAAATTTTTTCTCAAACGCTATATAGATTTAGAAGTAGAGAGCGAGGAAGAAATAGTTAATTATCTTTCAAACTTTCATTTGATAGAAAAAGAGACATTAACCCCTACTATTGCAGGAATTCTTTTTTTGGTTTTGAGCCGTAGAGATTTGTAATCGAGAGTAGAGTTGTCTGTGCAAATATGATTGAAAAGTTTATTGACCATTGGGGATTTTGGTTGTAAGATGATAGTCTAATGGAGGTATCTATGAGACAGAATAGGTTTATACTCCTGTTATTGTTATTCACTCTCTTTGTGTTTTCCTGCACTACTTCTATAGAGGGTGCCCGCTGTAATCCTGATCTGCAGAACTGCCCTGATGGCTATTATTGCGGCTCTGATGGGATATGTCACAGGGGTAATCCTGAAATAAAGGATGTCTATGCCGTCGGTGATACGCGTTCGTCTCGGGATATATCGGACATCTCGATGGATACATATAAAGATGTGGGAGATGATTCTCTCGATGCCTTGGATGATGTTATTACTTCTGGTGATACCGAGGTAATTTCAGATGTCCTGTCCGATGTTGGCTGTAAGGATGAGTGTAGTGCCAATAGTTGTAAGAGCAAATCCATTTTACTATTGTGCAAAGATTGGGACAATGATGGGTGCAAAGAGGCAAGAGAGGTTACCTGTGGAGATAATTCGGAGTGTATAAATGGGGAGTGTGTCTGTATTGTTCCATATAAGGATTGTGACTCTGATATGTCCAATGGCTGTGAGAGTAACATTCAGGAGAACCCTTCGACCTGTGGGAGTTGCTCCAATAATTGCGGGGATAACTCACTCTGTAGGAATGGTATATGTGGTTGCATCTCACCTTTCGGAAATTGCAACGGGAGATGGTCTGATGGGTGTGAGGTGGATCTGTCATCTGATAATAACAATTGTGGTGAATGCAATAAGGACTGTGGTATAAATTCCAGATGTAATAATGGCAATTGTGAGTGTCTGCCGGGATTCGCCGATTGCGATTCTGTTAAAGGTTGTGAGATAAATCTGAACTCTCCTACGACCTGCGGCTCAACCTGTCAGAACTATATCAATTGTGGGCAGAATTCAGTCTGTAATAATGGGTTCTGTGCCTGCAAAAGCGGGTATGCAAACTGCGTAAATGGCTGGATTGATGGGTGTGAGGTAGATATCCTGAAGGATATAAACAATTGTGGTGAGTGCAATCACAGGTGTCAGCCCAGAAATGTCAACAATCCTATCTGTAATAACGGTGAATGTGATTATGACTTATGTAAGATGCACTATCTGGATAAGGATCAGAACAGGGAGAATGGGTGTGAATACTGGAGTGATTTCCCCAAGAGGTATAGATATTCAGGAGATGGAGATGAGTTGCCTGCGATTATTACTGATACGGATAATGGTTATATACTTGGAGGGAATGTTGTAAATAAGGGGATCTGGATACTAAATATTGATAATAATGGGGAGATTTTATGGCAGAAGAGTATTAAACTGAATGGTGAGGCACAATTGAAGAGCGCTCTGACTTTGCGCAATGAAAATGGAGCGATAAGCGGATACATATTTGCAGGTACTAATAAGAATGATAACAGAACTGACCTGTTCCTTCTCAGGATTAGTCCCACCGGCCTATTTCAGGAAAGTAAGAGTTATGTCGTATTAGAATCCAGCTATGGATTTGATGTCACCGCCATTTTGCCATCTAAGGATAAAGATCTCTTTTTCATACTCGGGTCTTTTGAGAAGCAGCCTATGTTTATGTCTGTATCTGGTGATTTTAGTTTGAAGAGGGCGGTATATTATCAATACCATAGTTTACCCATATATGGATTGTTCAGAGGAGGGGTAGTCCAAAGGTCGGGGAATGAGCTTATCTTAACTGGTGATACCTGGCAACCCCAGATAGAGCCTTCGTTTAAATCATTGTTGTATCTATCTGTAGCAATAGATGGTAATGTAAATGATATTGCTTATTATACAGAGGTTGGGAAGAATTATACAGGTAGTAGTGTGACTGAGATTGATGCAGATAGACTGTATGCAATCGCAGGTAGTGTGGAGACACAATCGGGTAAAAGTGGAATGATTTATATGTATAATTACAGCTCCCGTAAGTGGGATAAAATTGTAAAGGTAAATATTTCAAGTAGTTTAGGTGTTGTCCTAAACTCGTCGTTTAAATATGTATGGAAATCTAAATTTCAGGCGGATACCATTTTGTATGGAGGGGAGGTCAATATCTCCAGTGATAATAATGATGCCCTTTTTGGTACTTTACCGGTGGGTCTGAATAGCATTGGAGGGGTAGTGGCAATCGGTTTAAATAAGGATGAGTCTACTATGGCGGCTGTATATAGAGATAACCTGCTCTTCGCCTCGCCTACCAATTCGTATAGTTCAGATGTAGATATGATGGTGGTGAGATTGAGAGAGGACCTGACAATTCCCGATGCTGTGTGTGAAGCGTCCTTTTATAAGCCGTTACAGGGTGGCATTGAAAGCCTTAATAATCCCAATTTACAGAAGAACTTTCCGGAGGTATATGATATTGCAAATATAACTATTATGGACAATCTGGATTCTTATGCTAATGCCATTGGTTCGGCGATAAATATCTGTAGTGAGCCTCTAAATCCATAGGGGCAGTTAGTATTTGCATTTGTGATATATTATGATAATAAGTCACAGCAGGTTATGGGTGGTATAAAGATTCCTGATAATGTTTGTCTGATGGTCAGTATATTGTACAGCAAAGAGGAGATGTTGCATACGGCGGTCAATTTGTTGAATGAAAGGTTTGATGGAGGAGAGGTATTGCAATTTGAGCAGCTATTCAATTTTTCTGATTACTACAATGAAGAGCTGGGTACACCGATATACAGGAGATTCTGGAGGGCAGACAGACTATTCCCGAGGGACTCTCTGGCAGACATAAAGTCCCAGACCAATCAGCTGGAGAGGTTGTATATGAGAGAAAATAAGAGGCAGTTCAATCTGGATCCAGGATTTCTGTCGGCAGAGAATTTTGTACTCGCCACCACCAAGAACTATACCCACAGGATATATCTAAGGGATGGTATATATGCCGACCTGACCCTCATCTACAGGAATAGGGGGCTCAGACCACTTGAATGGACATACCCCGATTATGCCGGTGAGGAGATCAGGCGTCTGCTGGAGAGGGAGAGGGAGCGATATTTAAGAATTTTGAGAGGTTGATATGAACCTGAGGAGTATGACAGGTTACGGGATGGAGGTTGTAAAGAGTGGATATGCCATTGAACTGAGGGCATTAAATGGTAGATACCTCGAGATTAACATCAGGCTACCTCAGGAGTTGTATAGACTCGAGAGTAAATTCAGGGATATATTGCGGGAGTATTTCGAGCGAGGGAGTCTGGAGTTGAACATCTCGAGGAGATTGACCGATAAGGTTATAGGCATTCCAAGACTCAATGCGGCGTATGCGAGGTATTATATAGATATTCTCAAGGAAATCTCCAGTATGAGCAACAGTACGGTTGATTATTCGGTCCTTTTGCAGATAAAGGATATAATCTATATTGATATAGATGAAGAGGGTATTTTGAGTGTCTCAAAGTCTCTTGAGGAGGGTATCAGGGGTGTATGTGAGAAGGTGCTGCAGATGAGAGAGAATGAGGGTATTGCCCTCAAGGGAGAGTTGCAGAATAATTTGAGGAGGCTTGAACGGCTAAATAGTGAGATTGGTGGTCTGAGGGAGAGACAGAACGAGATGATTAAAAAAAACCTGGATGAGAAGATTAAGGAGTTTATGGGAGAGGGGGGCGTGGATGAGAGTAGATTCGAAGAAGAGGTTCTGTACTTTGTGAACAGGCTCGATATATCTGAGGAGGTGGAGAGGATAGAGAGTCATATAGTCCAGTTTGATAACCTTCTCAATGAAGGTGGTCCTGTGGGGAGGAGGCTGGATTTTTTGTGTCAGGAGATACTGAGGGAGTTGAATACGATCGGTTCCAAGTCTGCGTTGATTGAAATAAAAAGGTGCGTAATCGAGGGTAAGGATGTAATTGAGAAGATAAGGGAACAGGTTCAGAATATAGAGTGAAAGGGTTTATTATGATAAGGATAGTGCGGTGTCATAGTAGAGATAGGAGTTTTATATGAGGAGGAGAGAGGAAGGGCTCTTGATTGTCCTATCTGCTGTCTCAGGGGCAGGGAAGACCACTGTGGTGAATGAATTGATAAAGAGGGATAAGTCTTTTGTAAGGTCTATATCCTGCACCACAAGGGAGAGACACGAGAAGGAGGTGGATGGGGTGGATTATTTCTTTGTGAATGAGGAGAGGTTTCGGTGGATGGTTGAGAAGAATATGTTCCTTGAATATCAGAATGTCCATTCCCATCTTTATGGTACACCAAAGAGATTTGTCCTGGATATGCTAAAAAAGGGGAAGAATGTAGTACTTGTGATTGATACAAAGGGTGGATTGAATGTCAAACGCCTCTTCCCCGAGGCCATACTTGTATTTATGTTGCCGCCCTCTCTCTCTGAACTGATGAGGCGACTCAATCTAAGGGGGAGGGAGTCACTCAAGGAGCGTAAGAAGCGAATAAAGAACGGGAAAGAGGAATTAAAGGACGCCTTCAAGTATGACTATATTATAGTCAATGATGTAGTAGATAGGGTGGTGGAGGATATAAGGGCGATCGCCCGTTCAAATAGACTTGTAACAAAGAGAAATAGAGAGAAGTTACTTACTATAATGAAGGAGTACAGCGTATGAAGAGACTTTTGTCTATCGTAGTAGTATTGGTAGTACTCTCTGGTTATGCCAAAGCAGGTCTGTTTAATGTACTGGGGAGTGAGCCTGAGGAGTATTCCCTCAAGGAGATGAAATATTTCAACTGGACATCTCTGCAGATCATTGAGAGTTATGTGGATCAGAAGAGGGTTAATGCTTTTGATATGTTCAAGGCAGCTCTACGGGGGATAGAGAAGGCTGTACCGGAACTCCTCATAAAGTTTAATGAGGATACCCTGAACCTCGAGGTCAAAATGGGCGATAAGGTGGCGTCCAGAAGACTTGAGAGAAAGCCGGGTGTGTTGTGGGAGAATACCATATTGTTGCAATGGGTATTCAGTTTCGTTGATGATAATATAAGGGATAGAAAAAAATTGTTCGAAGTGGAGTTCAGTGCCATTAATGAGATGCTCTCCGAACTTGACCCTCACAGCAATTTTATGAATGCCTCTCAATGTAATGAACTTAAAATTTCCACCGCTGGTAAGTTTGGTGGTCTTGGTATCATCATTCAGTCAAAGGGCGGGTATATCACCGTTGTATCTCCTATAAAGGGAACCCCTGCCTACCGGGCGGGTATAAAATCGGGGGATAAGATAGTCAGGATAGATGATGAATCGGCAATCAATATGAATCTCGATCAGGCGGTGAGCAGACTCCGTGGAGAGCCCGGCACAAAAGTCACTATATATGTACTCCGAGAGAGCTGGTCTGAGCCAAGGAAGTTCGTACTTACAAGAGAGGAGATAAAGACCAGGAGCGTTGAGAAGCTCCTCCTTTCTGACGAGGGGAAGAAACACAATGTGGCTTATATAAAATTAAATGGATTCAGTGACGAGACCTATGAGGATGTAAAGAAGGCATTCAGGGATTTGAAGGACGAGGCAAAGGGGAGGCTGGATGGGGTTATCCTTGACTTAAGAGATAATCCCGGTGGACTTCTGGACGCCTCGGTGAAGGTTTCAGATATGTTTTTACGCAAGGGGGTTATTGTATCTACACAGGCAAAGGACGGAGAGAAGGTGGAGGAGAAGGTAGCCAGTGACAGCGAGGGGGATATTGATCTGCCGATGGCGGTCCTCATTAACCGTGGTTCTGCGTCTGCATCTGAGATTGTGGCGGGTGCCTTGAAGGACAATAACAGGGCAGTAATTATTGGCCAGACTTCCTTTGGGAAGGGTTCTGTGCAGATACTCTATGACAGACCTGCATCGAGGGATGAGGTGGAGTCCCTCAAGGATTATAAGTTGAGTGGGCCATTGAAGGATTGCCTCAAACTCACTATTGCAGAATATATGACTCCGAGGAATGTCTCTATCCAGTCTATAGGTATCACCCCCGATATATATCTGGTTCCGCAACTCGTTCAAAAATACTCAATGAATATGTATTACTTCCCTCGATACTCATCAGAGGTCAAACTGGAGAAACACCTCGAGAGTTCCCGTCCGCCGGAGGATAAACCCTTTGTAGTCCTCCCGTATGTATACGAGAAGGATAAAGATGGTGACGATTCAGATGATTCAGATGACCCATATTCTCAAGATATAAAAGAGGATTTTGAGATGAGGTTTGCAAAAGAGTTGTTGATAAATGCCAAAAGTAATAATCGTATGGAGATCATAGAGGCGGCAAAGAGATTAAAGGAGACTTATTTCAAGACTGAGAGTAGTAAATTTGCTGAGATATTAAAGAACCGTGGTATAGATTTCTCTGAGGGCGAGAGCGGGAGCCTGGATGTGGATCTATCTGTCAGTTACAAGAAGATTGTATATCGAAACAGCGAGAAGAAGGATTCCTCGAAGAAGGAGGAGAAGATTATCGAAAAGACTGTAAAGATAGACGGGGGTGAATTGAGGGCAGGGGATGACTACTTTCTGAGTATGAGAGTGACCAACAAATCCAGTAAGCCCGTATACAGATTGAGCGGTATTATCGAGTCTCAGGATCCTGTATTAAATGGGAAGGAGATGTTCTGGGGGAGGCTCAACCCCAATGAGTCAAAGGAGTATGATGTACTGGTGAAACTCTCAAAGACATTTCCAAAGGTGATAATACCTTACAGGATAAGATTCCTCATAAATGGAAAGTATCAGGATAAGGAGTTTGTGAAGAATTTAAAGGTAATAAATCTACCCGAACCTCACTATGTACTATCTTATGAAATAATGGATAAGGGAGAGCACTCCAACAACAACCAGAAGATAGAGAAGGGGGAAACGGTGACTATCAGAACAGAGGTGGTCAATATGGGTGAAGGGGAGGGATTCAATCCGAGGGTCGCCCTACAAAACCAGTCCGGGAAGTCGGTCTACCTCAAGAATGGGATGTGTTCTTATAAATCCTTAAAGCCCTCTGAGAAGCAGACCTGTGAGCTCCAGTTTGCTGTAAGGGATAAGAGTGGTGAACCTGACCTTAAGTTGAAGTTATATGTATCCGATGACTTTTTCTATGAGGATGCCTCGACAGTCCTGAAACTCCCGTTTATGAAGTCCTTAGGAGAGGTCTCTTCGGGGAAGGTGAATCTCCCCATAATAAAGGTCGTATCAGCCCCCGAGCTTGAGATTGTAAATGGCAAATCGGCTCAGATTGTATTCTCTGTCTATAACCTCAAGGGCGGAGAGGATATATATGTGAAGGCTAATGACAGTAAGGCGTACTATATGAGAAATTCTGAAAATAAATCTACTATAGAGAATATAAAAGCGGATGTACCATTGAAGGAGGGATTCAATAATATCTATATCTTTGTGAGGGTCAACGAGGAGCAGTATGCGTATAAGAGGGTTGTGATTACCACGCCAAAGAAGTTTGAACAGAATGACATCATAGCGACGCAGAATAATTAGATTTGTCTTGTACGATATAAAAAAATTTCTTTGTTATTGAATCTCGGAATTGGATTTTATTTTTAGTTTTCGTGTACGGGAATAACACGGCATTCCAGATGCTGGAATGAGACATAAAATCGAGATTGACAAGTCCGTCCGTTTCGTGTATATTTATTCCTGCTGGAGGGTTCAATGGGAATTTCTGAGCTGCGTAGAAATAGGAATCTTGAGAGAAAAAATCTTACAAGAGATAAATTATTAAAGGCTGCTGGGAAGTTGTTTGCCTCCAAAGGGTATCACAATACACTTATTTCGGATATTGTGAAAAAGGCAGGAGTGGGGCAGGGTACATTCTATAGAAACTTTGTGGATAAAAAGGATATTTTCGAAAGACTCCTGGATATGCTTATGAACAGCCTGCTGGAATCATTCTCTGATATGAGCAATAAAATTCCTCAGAATGAGATGGAATACAGAGAGGCATCTATTAATGCAATCAAAAAGATGATCAAAGTAGTTATGGCAAACAGGAATATAGTCTTCGTTCTTCTGAGAGAGGCTATTACTATTGATAAGGATCTCGAAAATAGAGTCCTCAGTATACAAACGAGGTTTTCGGAGATAGCTAAATATTATCTGGATTATGCCATAGAAAAGGGGTTTGCGAGAAGATGTGATTCTGAGATAGTCTCGAAGGCCATTGTTGGTTTAGGGTTTTCATTTTTAAATATGTGGTTACACAACCTGATAGATGAAAAGGATGTAGACAGAATCATTGAAGAGGTTGTGGATTTTGCGTTTTTTGGACTTACAGGGAAGGGTTTTAAGACATCTTAGAAAGGAGAGGAGATATGTACGACTTAAAAGGTAAGAAAGTCTTGATTACGGGGGCGGGGAGTGGAATAGGGAGATGCCTTGCAGAACTTATGTCAAAGGAAGGGGCCATTCTCTACCTCGGAGATATAAACGAAGAGAACCTCATTAAAACCTGCAATGACCTGAAGGAGAGGGGAGCCAATTTAAAATACTTCGTATACGATGTCTCTAAAGAAGATGAGGTAAAATCTGTTGCAAACTCTATCCTTAAAGAGGGAAATCTGGACATCCTCATCAACAACGCCGGCATAGGTTACTCAAACGCCCTCATCGATACTCCTGTTGATGTCTGGAGAAGATTAATAGATGTAAACCTTTTAGGCCCCATATACCATATCTATGCCTTCCTCGATAAGATGAAGGAGTCTGGAGGTGGTCACATCGTAAATATCTCCTCCGGGCAGGCGTTTTTCAAACTGCCGGGCTGGGGGGCATACGCGAGCGTAAAGGCAGCCTTAGGGGTATTCTCAGAGATACTTCACTATGAATTAAAACGTTACGGTATCCGTGTCACCACTGTCTATCCATTTATGGTAAATACGCCCTTCTACAAGGATATCAAAGGGGAGACTTTTGGGGCGCGCCTATCTATGAAACTCGTCCCCTACTACTCAATGAAGCCCGAGAGTGTGGCAAAAATAATCGTCGACGCAATTAAGAAAGGTAAGAAGGTAGAAAAGGTCTCCATATTCAATGACATAGGATTCTATTCTCAGTTTGTGCCATTTGTACCCGATGTGGTTGCAATGACATCGACATACCTGCTTACTAAAAAGAAGTGAGGTGCTATATGCTGGATAGAATAAAGACCCTTCTTGAGAGGGGAGTCGGCTTCGAGATGCGGGAGATTATGAGCGGAATACACTGGTTCGAAAATGGGGCAGGGCCTGTGGGCGAATTCCCCATCTCCTTCAATGTAGTCTGGGGTACCGATAATATACTTGAATGGATAAACCCGAAGAGTCAAAGATTTTTGATAAACGACCTTAGGGGCTCAATAAATGTCGGTGGCCTCTGCGAGAAGGCAGATGTAAGGGGCGTCCTCGAATTGAGATACTTCAAGGATTTTAAGATAAGGTATCAATTTGACTTCGAGGCAAATGGCAGGATATACACCTATGTGGGAGAAAAGGTAAACATCAAACCGTGGAACCTGCCTGTGTCTCATACCACCTGCTTTGGAACAATCGTTGAGAAGGACACAAATCGTCTGATCTCCAGATCCGTAGTATTCTTCAGATATTCAACGATACCACAATTTTTGCTCAGCTTCAGGTTTAAATTATAAGTTTCCATACCTTATAAAGTACAGATCTAACAAAAAGAAGTTAGAGTCAATGGTTTTATCACACATATATATCCCTTGCTGGTTATAACTCATCACCAGCAGTAAAAAACACTTTATTTGCTCATCCCCCTCTCTATGATTGATAAATTTATGAGCAATATAGTTAAATAATTTGATCCTTATCATAATGACTCAGTCCACATATCTTCTCTTCATAATTCTGATATATAACTTTTTATGCTATTTCGGAACGAGGTATTGGGAGTCGAGGAGAGGAGCAAGAGATTGCTGACATTAAGATACAAGTATTTTGTAATGGGAGGGATGAGGGGGAGAGATGGGAGGGAAGAGATATTGAGGATATCAGTGATTAGGAGAAAGATAAAACCTAAGTTAATATTCCATCGTTTACCAAAAAATAAACCAAATCCGCCAAACACCTGGCATACCTGTATGGCAACGAAATTATTACGAACACATTATCAGGAATGAAATTGAATTAAATAAAATTAGAGAATATATTATCAACAATCCATTGAATTGGGGGACAGATGAAAATTATAGAATTTGACTGCATCCTTTCCAACAGTAAGTTCTGTCCTTATGTCATTTCTCTATAAGAGGGGAATAAGCAGACGGCTGACTCAGACAGATTAGAAAAACAGATTGACCAGTATGTCTATAAGTTGTATTATTCAAAAAATGAAGGGGCTAAACTGATTGAAGGAGAATCTTTATGGTAACAAAGATTTCCGTTAAAAACTTTAAGAGATTAGATGCCGAACTTGACTTGTCATCAGTTGTTGTGTTTGTGGGACCGAACAACTCCGGGAAGACCTCTGCCCTGCAGGCAATTTCCCTCTGGGAATCAGGTCTGAGAAAGTGGTACGAACTTAAAGGTAAAATATCAAAGGCAAAAAAGAGAACGGGCGCCGCGATAAATAGAAAAGAGATATACAATATTCCTGTCCCCTCCCTGAAGCAACTGTGGAGAGATCTACAGGTAAAAAGACAAATTAGAGAAAAAGATAGACAGGTGACGAAAAACATTGCCATAGAGATCTCAGTCAATGGAATCACTGAGGGACAGGAATGGTCTGTGGGTCTGGAATTTGATTTTGCCAATCCCGAGTCCTGCTATGTTAGACCTGTCGATTCAGTTAGTGAAGAGACATTCAGACTCGCAATGAAAGAACATCTGATTCTTCTACCGCCTATGTCCGGGTTATCAGCCGAGGAATACAAATTAGAACCAGGGACCATAAATGTCTTCATAGGGCAGGGCAAAACTGCCGATGTACTACGGAATCTATGCTGGTATGTCTTCAGTAATAAAAGAGATAAGTGGCAGGAAATTGTGGAACTAATCGATAAGATGTTTGCTATTAAAGTCAATCCACCGGAATATGATGCTACCACTGGCAGGATTACGGTGACATATAGAGAAAGAAACACTGATTATGACCTCATCAATGGGGGAAGGGGGTTTCATCAGGTTTTACTATTGCTATCCTATATATATTTTAACTCTGGCAGCGTTGTTTTGATTGATGAACCAGATGCACACCTTGAAATTTTAAGACAAAAACAGGTCTTCAATCTTTTATGTGATATTCTAACTCGAGAGAAATCCCAGTTAATTATAGCTACCCATTCAGAGGCACTCTTAAACGAGGCCGTTCACAGATCCAGTGTGATTGCCTTTCTCGGCAAACCCCACATTGTGAATACAAGCTCCCAACTGATAAAATCGTTAACCACAATTGGTTTTGAGCAATACCTCCTTGCGGAACAAAAGAAATGGGTGTTATATTTGGAAGGTTCTACAGATCTAAATATGTTAAAAGGGTTTGCAAGGATATTAAAACATCCGGTTCTAAAATACCTGGAAACTCCATTCACAAAATATGTTGGAAATGTACCGGAAGATGCCAGAAACCACTTTTACGGTTTGAAGGAAGCTGTTCATTACTTAAAGGGAATAGCGATTTATGACAGGATGGAAAAGACGCTTAATAAGGATGACCTGTTTGAAATGATGTGGGAGAGAAGGGAGATAGAAAATTATCTCCCATTGCCCGATGTAATAGTGAGATATTTTGAATCACAACACCGCGACCTTTTTTCAAGTAGAGATTCGGAAATAATCAGGGAAATAATTAAAGAGGAAGTTCCTCCGGCAGCCTTAAAGGATAAAGATCACGACTTCTGGATAAATACAAAGATAAGCGACGATTTCTTAGACAGGATATTTAAAAAATTTGCAATGAAAAGGAACACAAGTGTCCCTATATACAAAAAAGATTATCACCTCTTAATTCAATATGCAGAGCCAGAAGAGATATCAGAAGAAGTAAAAGAAAAATTAGATAAAATCCTTGAAATTGCAAAAATAGAGGATGATAAGATAGACCTCTAATATGGATATTCCCCAATCTCATCATCACTGTCTAGATTTTTTAATGAAAGGTCTTTCTGGAAAATCTGCAAAAATTCACATCATAAATCCAGAATCATTGAATTCCCTGATACCTTCACCTGTTCTTTTAGAAGGGTTGATTTCCCTTGAGCGTCAAAACCGAATATGTCGTATACTCCCTCAGGTATTCTGACATAAAAATTCTTAGATACAGCCATTTTGTTTATTGTCCTCAGATAAATACCCTTATTCCTGTCAAAGAAGATTATTTTTTCTATCGATTGATCCTTTAAATTCATTGTGATCTCACAGACGGGGAGATCCAGAGATTCCACAACCATTGCCTGAGTTGTATCCTCCCTTACAACCACCTCCTTATCGCCACCCGATGTGAATCCGCCAACAGTTGAGTCGTCTTTGTAATAATACCCTTCAAAGGAGATCCTGAACCTCTCATTCAACCTGACATACAAAGTCTGCTCAAAATAGTACATCCCATTCTTTGCGCTCTCATAATCTATTGTAATCGGGTAGGTTCCATCCGATAAAGAGGAGTTAGAGACCCTCAAAAGACCCGCGGCAAAGTAGTTATCCAGAGACAGAAGGGCATCCTTACTGCCTGCGCCTCCGCCCGTATCTACATCGGTCAAATCACCACTCTGAAGGGATAGCTTGAGTGCTATTGCAACCGTCCCCTCATCAGAACCATAACAGGAGACTATCAGAAGAAACGATGACAAAATAAACACAAATCTCTTCAACATATCTCACCTCTTTACCTTTACAAATGGCAGGAGGATCTGTAACCTCAAATAAATATTCCCCACAGTCACGCTACCATCCTTACCGGTCCCACCGGTAGTATTATCGAGATTTGTGAAATCACCCCCTTTCACCGTATCCTCGGGTACTCCCTCTGCTACTGCTCCTTCATAAATCTTTGGCTCCGGGGAGACCATAGCCGAAGTGCCTCCTTTGAGGCTATCCAGCTGATAATAACCCTCTATCAGTTGCTCACCCCCGGTCCTCGTTCCACTACTGAGCATAGCCACCTGCATCTTACCCTTTTTTACTCTAAAGAAACCATTATATTGCTCTAAAGTAGCCGTATCAAGTTGAGATAAAGCAAAATCCTTTCTCGAATCTGCACACTTTCCATCTGTAATCCTGATGTTCTTATCTTTACTCACCAACTCAACCTCCCCCTCGAGGACACCCACAAACTCCCCCTCTTCACACTCGTAGAAAAACTTAGTACCCCTGACCCCGGCGATAGAAGTCTTTGTCCTGACCTCGAACTTGCTACCGGACATTGAAAAGGCCTTATTCACATAGAACATTATCTTCCCCCGTATCAATCCAATGAGGGATTTTCTATGTTTCTTCTGCCTATCGATGAAGTATTCATCTATAGAGAATTCAGTCTTTGGGGCTATCGAGAGGAGGGAGTCATCCATCATCATTATCTTTACCCGGGAGTCCGCATAAGTAACAATCCTGTCACCAACCTCTATATACATCCCTATACTGGCCTTTCTGGTAACACCGTTCCTCACAACACTCACCTCCCCCTCCATATCCGACACAACCCCGACATTCCTCTCTTCTGCGTACAATGCAGCCGGGATGAGTATAATTAAGAAAAAAACAAATAGCCTTCTCATAGGGATACCTCCGGGTGTATCGGGATATTCAAGAAATGTTCCAGATCTTCCTGTAAAAACACGGGTCATTTCAATATATTAGACTTTAATAATAAAAGCCCGTCCTGAATGATACTACACCCTTATCAAATGTATACTGGGGTAGATTTGAGTCTATATTCAGATAACTTCCATCAATGCTAATATAATACCTGTTAGAGAACAGATATTCCAGCCCTGTAGCGGAGGAGATGACTTTATCTATTCTGTCTGATGGATTGTCGAAGAAGCCTCTGTATTCATAACTGGCTATACCATAAAATGTAATATTCTTCGAAAACGGTATCTGAAAGCCCGCATTCCCTCCACAGGCGTAGTAGTCATAAATATTGAGTCTTGCATCATTTATCCCGAATACAAAGGAGGCAAATATATTACCCCTCTTCAGCACCGGCGTTGATACGGATAGGATAAGTCTATTCTCAAAGGCACTCCTGTTATGGTCCTCATATTCTACAAAGGAGAAGTCATCTCTGATTACACCGGTGAAATGCTCAAACCGCCTGTTTACCTCCCCAAATACACCATTTGATTGATAATACGACCCGAACTCATTAAACCCTACTCGCTCTCCGCCAGAGAAGAAGTTGTTGTAGTATTCATAGCCAAATCCAATCTGTGTCCTGCGCAGATCATCGATGAATAATTTATACCCCACTTTCGGATTCAGAACCAGCCTGTCAAACTGCCTTGCATACTCTTCAAAATAGAGACTCTTAATAAAGTCCAGTTGGAGATACAGCCTCTTTCTGGCGTCAATAACAGGATTGTATACCATCTCCAGAGATAGCTGGGAAAAGGCAGAATTGCGATCTTTTTCTCTCTCATCCTCCATCTCAGTTATATAAGTACTGTTTGTGTCATACCCTACCCCTATAGAGAGGTCCATAGTGAGTTTCTTATAGTACTCTCTCCTTGTGGTGATTTTTCGGGAAATACCTCCTATTATCTGAGGGGATAGCTCGCTCATACTCTCCTTTTCGAGCAACTCTAATATCCTCCTGGCACCCTCTTCATCCCCTCTTTTTATATACACCTCTGAGAGGAGAACTCCTGCGGGTATGAAAAACTCACCTCTCTTTTCAAATACGAACTTCAGGTGTGACTCTGCCTCCCTTTCTTCTCCTCTTTTCAGTAAGATCTCGCCCAGATAATACCTCACAACCTCGTCCTCTTTATCCCTCTCAAAGACGGTCTTAAGAAGCCTCTCCCCATCTTCAACCCTGCCACTTCTATAGAGGACTATACCATAGTCCTTAGAATACTCCTCCTTCATCCCGGGATAGATATGGAATATCTGCTCAAAACAGCCTCTGGCCCTCTCATATTCCTTCAGGTTATAAGCAGACTCAGCACACAACAGGAGGGCATCCAGATTAGTCTTCTCCTTATCGAGTATCTTCAGGGAGAGTTCGAGGGTCTCTCTATAATTCCTGTTTAAATAGCTGAGCTTCGCCTTCTCTATAATCACCTCATCATAATCCAGCTCTCCGGAAAAGAGAACAACTGGAGAAAGAGGCTGCAACAACAAAACAAGAGATAAGACCTTAAAACTAACTCTTTGCATAATCATAGGCAACTGTATACTACTCATTGACTGTGCCTGCAACTAAAATTTTGGGCTATGTTACTTTAGAAATATCTATCAGCAAACCCGTACAAAAATTTTCAACCTAAATTGTGCGATTCTTTAAATATATCGGTATTGCTAACAATCAATTCCAGTAATTTTCTTGTAATTACGGATTTTCATATGTCCTTTAAGAAATCGCTCAGATTAGGTAAAAAAATAAACTTTATTGACTTATCTAACAAACTCAAATATTATTACTGCCTGTATAAGGAGGTCATTATGAGTTCTGAGAAGAAGTCAAATGTCATCGAGGTATATAGTCCTTTGACACTGAAGAAGATAGGTGAGGTCAAGTCTTTTACCCTCGAGGAGGCAAAGGATGGAATCAGGAGGGCAAAGGAGGCTCAGAAATACTGGGGCTCCCTATCTATTGCCGAGAGATGCAAAAAAATGCTCGACTTTGCGGATGTGCTTTACAACAGGGCAGAGGAGGTAGCAAAGCTCATTTCCTCTGAAAATGGTAAGACTATATACGAAGCCTATATGTTTGAAATTATACCTGTACTGCACCTGACTTCGTACTTTGCAAGAAACGCCGAGAGGATACTTGCACCGCGCAAGATCCCTATAGCAGTATTCAAGAACAGGGCGAGTTATATCCACTACAAACCCCGGGGCACAATCCTCGTCATATCCCCCTGGAACTTCCCCCTCTCCATACCTGCAGGTGAGGTGATTATGGGGCTGATAGCCGGCAATGCGGTAATACATAAGCCTGCCTCTCTCACGCCGCTTATCGCTGTAAAACTGAGGGAACTCTTTGATGAGGCGGGATTGAATAAGGACATCTTCCAGGTAATCACAGGTCCGGGCTCCCTCGCCTCCCAGATGATAGAGACGGGTGAGATCAACTATGTAAACTTTACGGGTTCTACGAAGGTGGGGAGAGAGGTGGCATCTCTTTGTGGTAAGATGTTAATACCCTGTTCTATGGAGCTCGGCGGGAAGGATGCGGCGATTGTATGTAGAGATGCGGACCTCGATGCAGCAGCCCGTTCTGTGGTCTGGGGAGCCTTTGCAAATTCCGGACAGATATGTGCCTCCATCGAGAGGGTCTATGTCCACGAGGGCATATTCGACGATTTTGTACAGAAGGTGGTGGAGATAACAAAGAGCCTCAGACAGGATAACCCCCTTGAGAATCCCGATGCAGATATCGGGGCGATGACGGATAAAAATCAGATAAAGGTGGTGGAGAGGCACATCGAGGACGCAAAGGCGAAGGGCGCCATTATACTCACAGGTGGGAAGAGGAGTAAAATTGGTGAGATGTTCTTTGAACCAACTGTAATGATAAATGTAGACGATTCTATGCCCGCATCCTGTGAGGAGACCTTTGGTCCGCTGCTCCCGATTATGAAGTTCAAGACCGAAGACGAGGCGATAGAGAGGGCCAATAACTCCTGTTATGGGCTCACGGCCTGTGTCTATACTCGTGATCAGGAGAGGGGAAGGAGGATTGCTGAGAGGCTGGAGGCAGGGACGGTTATGATAAATGACGCCCTTATGACCCACGCATTCCCCGAGACTCCCTGGATGGGTGTCAAGGAGAGCGGCATAGGTAGAGTTCATTCAGACGATGGATTAAGGGACCTCTGTCAGGCATATCATGTAAACTACGAAGTGATCCCTATGAAGAATATGGTCTGGTATCCTTATTCGATGGAAAAGGTGAACAGGTTCTTTGCTATGGTAGGACTTATCGACAGGCGGTCCTCTTTCAGGGAGAAACTGAGGGACATCAAAAACCTCATCTCGGGCTCCAGGGGATAGACTTATGCTTGATAACATACCTCGCAACCTCATAAGGGGTATTGAGGAGGTATCTCATCTTTTGTCTCAGCGTGGATGGGCTGAGAAGAACGCAGGGAATCTCTCCATAGATGTCACAGAGGAGATAAAGGGAGGAGGGAAGGGGAGGCACTTTGTCTTGAAAAAGAGAGTTCAAGCTCTGGGGGATAGATACCTTCTGATTACACCCTCGGGGAGCAGATTCAGGGATATTGCAAAGGGGATTACGAGCCTGCTCCTTGTTCGTATTGACAGGGATGGAAGGGGTTATGAGGTGCTCAATTATAAAGAGGGCATAAGACCTACATCTGAGTTTGCCTCACACATCTTGATTCACAATGTCTTACGGGAGATGAATTCAGAATACAGAGTGGTGTTGCATACCCATCCGACTGAACTGATAACCCTCTCCCATATAAAGAATTATCACTCAGATGCAAGACTTTCCCGTTTGCTATACAGTGCCCATCCGGAGGTCTATATAAACCTCGCTGACAGAATTGGGTTTGTAAAATACGCGACTACTGGGACAGAGATACTGGCGAAGGCTACGGTAAGATGTATAAAAAGGGGGAAGTCAGTCATAATATGGGAGCGGCACGGGGCATTATCTATAGAAAGGGATGTTTACTCTGCCTTCGACCATATAGATATAGCCAACAAGGCGGCAGATATATCCTTGAGACTGTTTATGATAGGTAAAAAACCAATCCCCCTCAAGGATCCTCAAATAGAGGAACTAAAACGGATTGTAATAAAATCAATCTGAGGATCTACGAGAATAAGGTACTAAGACCCTCTAAGGGAGAATACTGAGACTCTCTTTTTGTACTCACATATCGAGAAGGCTATAACCGAATTAGACCTGATTTGAATCTTGCAAAATCTACAGGGCGATTTGTAGAGATTTCTATAGATGGATCCAGAGATATTACATCATTCGGAGATAGCTGATTAATGATGGAGTTTTCGAGGCTACTGGAGGTCTTTATTCTCAGTTCCCCAATAGCCTTCTGGTTGCAGACTCTTATATCGAATCCATAGGGTCTCTTCGAGGGATACTGAAGTATGCGGAAGAGATTACTCTGATTCTCAGGTATCTCGCTGGATAATACAAGGTAATAAAATTTTGCCATTCGGTGAGTCGAGGAGACAACCACCTCCAGACTTTTTGAGATGTCCTGTCTGATACTGTACTGACAGACAGAGTTATCTGACTTAATCAACGGACAGGCACCCGGGGATATGCAGGGCATAAGTACCCTGTCTGCAAATTCATTTCTCAATTTAATCATTGCATCTCTGCCATTCTTGCTTAGTGGCTCGATAACTACAATCATATTACTACTGTGCTGCACAAGAATCCTGTTTATAAGGGAGACTATTCTATCGAGCCTATTGATATTCTCGGAAATCGTATTTGTGAAGAAGTAGAGGGATGGAAGGGCTGAGACAATATCTGAATTTACATAATCACATCTTGTTGTCTTTACATTCTCCATATTGAATCTCTTAAGTATATCCATTGCGACTTTTAAGAATCTTTTGTCCCTGTCAATTAAACGGAGCTGTCCTGTCTTTTCAAAGAATATGCTGTATGCGATGGCTGCAGTCCCGGCACCACAACCCACATCTATTATCTCCTCTATAGCCCTGAGTCTGTCAGTGAATCTTTTCTGTAACTCATTGAGCAGTATGAACACCTTTGGGATGTGCTCGGGAAGAAAGTAGAGGGCATAGGATACCTCAAAACCCTCTCTTCGATAGGGACTAAAGTGGGTGTTGTAGCCCTTACTCCCGTACTCCACCATCCGCATAATCTCCTCTGGCCGTAATCCACTCTCCTCAAATATCCCTTTCAAAGCCTCTCTGAGCCTCCGGGTCTTATTTGAATCTATTGTAGACATCGGGGTATTTCTTCAAGAGTTTTCTCAGATTGCTCCTGTCCATCTTCGCTATCTCCGCAGCCTTAGAAAGATTTCCATTGCACCGCTCAAGAAGCCTTATAAAGTAGTTTCTCTCGAAACTCTCTATTATCTTCCTCTTGGCATCGATATAACTATCATCTTCGTCGAATAATGGAATATCCTTTGAGGTGATCCTGCGCGTAATATTCTCAGGCAGATCACAGACCTGAATCTCCTCTGAATGGCACATCACCACTGCCCTCTCGATGGCATTCTCCAGCTCCCTTATGTTTCCTGGCCAGGGGTAATTCTCGAGGGCAACTAAGGCATCGGGGGAGAAGCCCTTTATCTCCTTATTCATCGCCCTCACATACCTGTTTAAAAAATAGTGGGCGAGTATTACAATGTCTCCGTCCCTCTCCCTCAGAGGCGGCATATCTATCTCTATCACATTCAGTCTGTAGTACAGGTCTTCCCTGAACTTTCCCTCTGAGATTAGCCTCTTTAAGTCCCTGTTTGTGGCTGAGATGAACCTCACATCAATCTTTATATTCTCAGTGGAGCCTATCCTTCGTATCTCCTTCTCCTGTATTGCCCGGAGGAGCTTTACCTGTATGGAGAGGGGGATATCCCCGACCTCATCCAGAAAGACAGTTCCACCGCTGGCTACCTCCAGAAGTCCCTTCTTGTTATCAAAGGCGTTTGTAAATGAACCCCTGATATGCCCGAAGAGCTCACTCTCAAAGAGGGTCTCGGTGATAGCAGAGCAGTTGATGGGCACAAACGGCCTGTCCTTTCGGTTACCAAGGGAGTGTATCGCCCTCGCTACGAGTTCCTTGCCGGTGCCACTCTCTCCGGTTATAAGTATGCTCGAGGTGGAGGAGGCAACTGTCTGGATTATATCGAACACCTTAAGTATTGCAGGGGATCTCCCTATTATACCGCAAAAGCCGCTCTCCTGTGATAACTGAAGACGCAGTCTGTCTATCTCCTTTACAAGTCGCCGCTTCTCAAGAGCCCTGTCCATTACGGATATGAGATATTCAAGGCTACTGAATGGCTTCTGTATCAGGTCATATGCCCCCTCCTTCATAGCAGAGACGGCGTTCTCAACAGTGGCGACGCCAGACATAATGATGAATACGGTGTCTTTCAAAATACCTCTAAGCCGCCTCATAAGCTCTATCCCATCCATCTCTGGCATATTTATATCAAATATGCAGAGATCCGCCTCGTTGGTCTTCAGATATTCATAGGCAATAAGGGGGCTCGAAAATTCTTTGAGCTCATAGCCCAATTTGTTGCATATCCCGCGAAATACGAGAAGGATATTCTCGTCGTCGTCTACAACTACTACCCTCATTTTGTCAGACATATGCTACTCCAGAACATATCCACCGAATATACGCTTGTACTCCTCTGTTGGTCTGCTATTGCTGTCGTACAGTATGAGTGGAGGTAGAATCTCCAGAGAGGACTTCCCGAACTTTAGGCCCTCGATGAGGGCGATGTGGGATTGAGCCTCAGGTTTATGATATACGAGTCTCAACCTCTTGGGTTCTATCTTCCTCATCCGCATAAGGACGAAGAGGTCTACAAGCCTCATAGTGGGATATACGAGCTTCAATATCCCTCTGGACTTCAGGAGATATCGGGAGATGTTCAGTATGTCCTGTATTCTGAGGAGTATCTCGTGTTTTGCCAGTGCCTTCTCCGAGGCGGCGCTGATCAGCCCCTTATCTACCTGCATATACGGGGGGTTTGATATTACTACATCAAAAGACTGAGGGGGGAAGTTCTCCTTCAGATGCCTTATGTCCTGACTGATAATACTTATCCTCTCCTCAAATCCATTCAGTCTCACATTCTCCATAGCCAGCTCTGTGAGCCTCTTTTGAATCTCCACGCCGTATATCTTCTCCAGGGATCTGGACTTAAATGCCATTACGATAGGGATTATACCGCAACCCGTCCCGAGATCGATGGCGACCCCTCTTGCGTTACAGCTGAAATCGGCAAGCAGTATGGAGTCCTCGTTGAAGCGGTATCCGTCTCTGGGCTGATATACCTTTAACTTACCGCCGAAGATGCTGTCGAGAGTTGTATCAGAGGTGTTCATATAAAATCCTCAAAATGTCAGCAGGGTAATATCTATCGTATGTCCTCCCTTCATAACCAGCCTTTCGGATCTTCTCTCAGAATCGAATATATCGAGTTCCCTTAATAGGGGATTCTTGTTATAATAGTAAACCGACTCTGCAGCACTTACAGCCTGATATATCCTGTTGACTACCGCTAAACCGACTGCAAAGATTATGGACCTCTCAGAGTAATCGTCAAGATAGAGGGTGAGGAAGCCGAGGCCGAGTCCCGCCGTGTCATAGGCAATATACCTTATCCCTCCCCAGATATCTTTTGCATAAAAGTGTCCCGAGCCGAATCCTGCAAAGAAAGCCAGAGGTACTGCTATGGCGTAACTTTTGGGCTTGTAAGCGGGATGGTTATAATTGTCTGCTGGCTGAGATAATTCTCTCTGGTCTGCAGATGCCGAAAGTGCCATCAAAAGTATAATTGTTATAATCGCTAATCTCATACATCAAATACCTCTCTGAATTTATTGAACAAATCTCTTTCTTTCTCTCTCATTACCCTTCTCTCTTTCAGTGTGGTGTGGTCATAGCCCACAAGGTGCAATATGGCGTGTATGACCGCCTGCAACAGATATCTGTTGAACTCTCTTTCCCTGCCTGAGGTGCGGCGTCTTATTGTATCGAGGGAGATTACTACATCCCCCAGTAAGACGGTCTCTTCCTGAACAAGTATGGGCTCCATAAGTTCCCCCCTATAGAATTGGTATAGGGGGAAAGAGAGGACATCTGTGGCCTTATCTATCTTGCGATACCTGCGATTGAGCTCTCTTATATATATGTCGTCTGAGAGGAGATAGGATACAGAGAAGAGATCAAAGCCCAAGTCTCTTAAGATCGCTGTCGTTATCCTCTGTATCCTCTTCTCTATCTGTCTCGTTGTTACCTGACTTCTCATCCTGTTGTCTCTTCTGTGAATCTGCCTGTTTTACAGCAGGCTCAAAGTATTCCGGTCTTTGATGATATATCCCATCCAGCACCCTGATAAAGGCGCGGGCAATCTTGTCCAGATCCTTCAATGTAAGATCGCACTCTGAGAGCTGTCCGTCCTTGAAGATGGAGTTGATGATCTTCTGTACGAGCCCTCTCAGCCTTATGGCGTCCAGGTCAGGTACTGACTTGGCTGCGGCCTCCACAGCATCGGCGAGCATAACGAGGGCGGACTCTCTGGTCTGAGGCTTCGGTCCCGGGTACCTGAAGTCCTCCTCATTTACACTCTCCTGCAGGTTCTTGGCCTTCTGATAGAAGTACTTTATCAGAGAGGTCCCGTGGTGCTGTTGAATCACATCCACAATCTGTTGTCCCAGTCTGTATGCTCTTGCCATCTCCACGCCGTCTTTTACATGTGCCTTAAGTATCAGAGCACTCATTGTGGGCTTCAGGGAGTCGTGCTTGTTTATACCATCCTTCTGGTTCTCTCCGAAGTATTCGGGTTTGTTTATCTTCCCGATGTCGTGATAGTAGGCACACACCTTGGATAAGAGCGGGTTTGCCCCGATGTCCTCTGCCGCCGTCTCCACGAGAGATGCGACGACTATGGAGTGGTGATATGTACCTGGGGCCTTTACGATAAGTTCCTTCAAAAGGGGGTGATTGAGGTTTGCAAGTTCCAGGAGTTTTATGTCTGTTAGATAGTCTAATGCCACCTCAATTACGGGGGCAATCGAGGTAACGATCATCGAGACCATAATCCCGTTTACAAGGCCTAAGGTACATCCGAGGAGGACTATTGTATTTACCTGTTCTCCTCGCATAAGCGCGAATATGACCACCATAATAGCGTTCATAGCCCCTGTCAACAGCCCACCCTTCAATATGATCGCCCTTGTTGTAGCGTGGGCGACACTGTATGCCGCTATGAGAGATCCGATAAGAGTGTAGAAGCCATAGAACATATCGTTCCCTGTCAAAAGATAGGAGTATCCCGATATGACAATAGTGTAGATGAAGGAGGTCTCACTATTGAGAATGAATCTGACGAGCATAGACCCGGCAGCGAAAGGTATCATATACTCCCATATATACTGGGGGATCTGGGGGAAGTAATCACTCAGGGCGGTATAAACTGTAAGTAGTAATCTTCCTAAGATAACGGAGAAGGTGAGCAATATCCCCATAAGGAGTATATCCTTGGTCCTCGGGGCAAACTTTCTCACATACGCCCTTGCAAAGATATAGGGTACGAGTATCAACAGCATCACAAACATTAGAATCCCCGTAGTGATTAGGATATCTCTCACACGGGTGGACTGCTGCTTTATCCCCTTGAAGAGTTTCAGGTGTTCCTGTGTTATCTTCTCTCCATCTCTGATGAGGATGTCACCTTTCTTTATATTGATGGTCACAGGTGCAACTGAAGAGATGGCCTCCATCTTTCTTCGCTCTGTCTCCTGGGCGTTGTAGATGAGGTTTGGCCTTATCAATTTGGAGGCAAGAGATATAATCAACCTCCTCTCATCCTTGTTATAGTCGGCAAGCAGGAATATGACCTTTTTTTCCAGCAGTTTTCTTATCTCATTCAGGTCTTTGATGGAAGTCACAGAGGAGATTATCCCCTCAGCCCTCTGTTCCCGTACATAGATTCGCTGGATGAGTATTCCGGAGCCCTTCTCCTGAATGAGTTTATTCTTGTCCTCTACAATGACCTCCTGCATTATGGGCTGAATGATGGAGATGATTCCGTCCTCAATGTCTCTCGAGAAGTTGAAATCAATGAGCCTGTTGAACTCCTCGTCACTGAGTTTTATACCAAGCACCTTCTCAAACTCCTCCCTGCTGGATAGGGCTACCTCCTTTATAGTCTCCAGTTCCTTCTTCTTCAGGTTCTCGGGGAGTTTCTTTACACCCGTCTCCTTCGGACTGCCGTCCTCGCTCTGATAGAGGGCTACCTGGATGCTATTCCTCATAAACTCAAAACCCTCTTTGACGGCGTCTGTTATTATGTCTGCAAGGGAGGCATCAAACAGGAATACGGGCTTGACAGACTTCAATGCGTTCTCCCTCGCCTGCTTTGTGGCATCCTCATCCACAATTACATAATCACGATCGGCCTTAATAGTAGAAGAGGATACCTTACCTATGCTCTGCTCATCGGAGGGGAGTTCCATCTGCTTTATCAGCGGGGAGGTGGCGATTACTATGGAGAGTATGGATATGAAAAAGGAGATGAATTCGACGAGCCTGGAGTGCCTCTCCATAAACTCGGATGGTCGAATTGCAGGTGTCTTCTCTCTATTTATCTCAGAGGCCATTATCTCTTTCTCTCAAAAGCCTTTATTATCTCCTGTACAAGGTGATGTCTTACCACATCCTGTTCGGACATAAAACAAAATTCGATACCTTCTACACCCTTTAATATATCAATACACTCCACAAGTCCAGATTTAACATTTGGGGGGAGGTCAATCTGTGTGATATCCCCGGTAATCACGACCCGTGATGAAAACCCCATCCTCGTTAAAAACATCTTTATCTGGTCTATGGTGGTATTCTGTGCCTCATCAAGGATTACGAAGGAGTCGTTTAAGGTTCGTCCCCTCATAAAGGCAAGGGGGGCTACCTCGATTATACCCCTCGAGATGAGGGACTGGGACCTCTCGAAATCCATCATATCATTCAGGGCATCGTACAGGGGCCGCAAATATGGGTTTACTTTTTCAACGAGATCACCGGGCAAAAAGCCCAGTCTCTCACCTGCCTCCACCGCAGGTCGGGTGAGTATTATTCTCTTCACAGACTTATTTAAAAGGGCTGATACCGCCATTGCCATTGCGAGATATGTCTTCCCGGTACCCGCTGGACCAATCCCGAAGACTATATCATTCTTTCTTATGGCATCCACATATCTCTTCTGACCTAAGGTCTTAGGTGTTATAGCCTTATTCCTCGAGGCGATGAGTATTGTATCCATATAAATATCGGCAAGGGAGATTCTGGGGTTACTCTTCAAAATCCTTATCCCATATTCAATATCCTGAGGACCTATAGAAAGACCCGAGCTCATAATCTCCGAGAACTCCTTTATAAGTCTCTCGACAAACTCCGTATCCCTTGTATCCCCCTTGAGGATTATCTGATTACCCCTAATATCTATTTGTATATCGAGCCTCCTCTTCATTATGTTTGCTATCTCGTTCTGATTTACGAAGAGCTGCCTCGCCGCCTCAATACTGGAGATCTCTATCCTTTTCGTCTCAACCATATCTCTATCCTTTCAGTAGAGTGGGCTCTCTATAGTATATCCATCTTTAGTTCTGTTATATATATACTTTGACCTGAACGGGTAAAAGATGTCCCTCTCATCGAGCATCCCGCTCTTTACCAGGGTCTCAAGATTGTCGGGGAAATTCCCCTGTATGGATCTATAGACATCGAGGGAGTTCTTTATCCTCTCTATATTGATATCGGAGATGAGTCTCCTGTAGATGGAGGCCTTCACCACGGCATTTGGGCTTTCAGCTCTGATTGTCCTTATCCTGACAAATATTCCGGCGATTAAAAATACAACCAGTAGAATGGCGGTTATTCCAAGAATGGTGTTGAGTATAAATACAGAAGGTATGACTATCCTCCTCGTATTGAGCGGGCCTCCCTTGAGGGCGTCAAAGGGGATTGGATGCCTTGGTCTCTTTGCAATGAGTATACCCGTTCTCACGAGGTTGTATAGAGCCTTACAGGTCTCAAACTCTCCAAGTCTTGATATATCGATCAGTTTCTGCACATCGTAATTGGGGTTCTCTATAATAAGTTTGTATACCCTCCTCTCCGATTCTCCGAACTCATTACTCTCTGCCACCTTCTCAAAATCCTCCGCCTGAGGGTTCAATTCAAACTTCATATTCACAGAGGTTATGACATTATTTATCGATGGCCATTCATCTACCACACGGAAGGTATCCATCAGTACGCCATCGGTCGGTTGAGGAGAGTCATAAGCAGAGTTGACGGATATCTCTGCAGGTTCGAATTCAAACTCCCCCTCTTTCCATCCCATCAACTTGTATAGCAATTCACTATTTTTGAGCCTGATAAAAAGTACCAGATCCTCCCGACTCACGAAGTTCTCATCCAGCAATATATCCTCCGTCCTCCTGAGGGACTTCCCCCTCTTATCAATAATATACTGAAATTCCTTAGGAGTTATTACATTTGCCCTCAACAGCATATTCAGCAGTATATCAACGGGTTTCCCCCCTTCAAAGAGATCTGCACGTACTGTCATGCCATTGAAGAAGTAGACCCTCATTATAAATCTCCCTGATTTTATATGAAGGATACCCGACTTCCCTTCCTGGGCGATAAGTTGAAATATGTCAGCGAGATTGAAATCCTTGAGTGAACCAGCAAGTGCCATAACTATCCTCTCCTGAAACTATCCCTTATACTAAAAAGGTATGCAATAATACCCGCTATTACAAATGGACTCTTGAAGAATGTCTCAAAACCGGTAGTTGAAAAGTAAGGCAAAGGATTGGGACGATTGAATAGGAAGAATGCGATAAAACCGGAGATAGAGAACAGGAGCACCACCACACCTTTGAGTGTCTTTCCAGACCATAGATAAGATGTCCCGGGTATTACGAGTGAGAGCAGGCGTATTGTGAGATTGTGCAGGAACTGGAAGTTTGAGATCTCTCTGTCCTTGGCAATCCTGTTCTTCGGGTCAGAGACATCCCTTTTTGTAAATATATGGAAGCATTGAGAACATTCCTCATCGCTCGTGATCTCGGGACTGCAATATTTGCAGACCGGCTTGCCACACCTGTTGCAGGAGCGGGATATGAATATGTACCTTGAGAGTAGATTCACGAAAATTATGGCTATTGCCATAACAATTAACCAGAAGGGGATGTCAGAGATTATAAGCCCCCCGGTTATATAATGCTCAAGGGGGAGATAGGGTCCAGAGGAGTACCTGCCCCCACCTTTTAGCATCTCGATGATATCTATCTCAAAAGAGGGCTCTATATCGGCAATGAATCTGTTTATGCTCGAGGACGAATTCTTGAGAAGTTCAGATACAACCTCCTCGTTGAACCTCTTTGCCTCCGACAGTTCGGAGTTGCTCTTGTCCAGTTCCTTCTTCCTCAAAAATAGCCTCGATATATTGTACCTGACGATCTCTGAACGGGGCTCTATATTGAGGGCATTATTGTACTGGGCAAGGGCATCTTCGTATCGCTCCATTATCAGATACAGATTTCCTAAATTGTTGTAGGCAGCCATATTAGAGGCATTGAGCTCAATTGACCTTTTGTATAATTTTTCAGCAATCTCTAATTCACCCCTCCTCTTCATAATCAGACCAAGGGTGAGGTACTCCTTATCATCTCCATTCCCCGACTCGATACGAGACCTCAATCTGTTTATCGCAGTCTCATCCTCAAACTTCAGTGCCCTGTAGGAATAAAGGGACTCACCCCTGTATGTATCAAGAAACCTGTTGTAGAGACTGAAGTTATACGGGAGAATGGATATAAAGATAATTACGATAACTAGGGTGACCCTCTCACTCCTCTTCAGATACAACCACATAAGGATGGAGCTTATAAATATGAAGTGAAAGACAGATAAAAACTTCAGGATTAGTATAAGGAATATGGAGATCCAGATCAGGTCGGATATGAACTGAGATCTTCCAGAGGGGAAGAGATGAGAGAGGTTGTGCAGAATATTATTTGCATTTTTCAATAGCAGTGAGAGGATATATAAAAGCCCCGAAGCAGCAATAATAAGCGAAATAAGGGTAATGACATTCCCCCATATAAGAGGGGCTGTATCTATAGATAGAAACGCCCTCTTGAGTCCTCCAAGGGTAAATTGGAGTGGTTTGAAGAGGTCTGTCTTGTTTGTAGTCCAATATATATAGGCATTATAGAACCAGACCTCATAAATATCGGGAGATAGCACAAGGGCGGCATCAGATAATCTCAATGCCGAGACATTGTCATTTGCTCTGAGGGCATTTTTTGACTCCAGTATCAGGGAGAGCGATATCTGTGGTATATCCGGGATACCGCTATCAAGTTTTATCTCTATTATCTGCTTGAGCCTCTCCTCTGCCTGAGAGAATTCCCTCTTCTTGATATTGTTGAGCCTCTCTGCCCACAACCCCTGTATATCTTTCATCCTCTTCTGGGGTATTACAAGGTGCGTCATTTCAACTGTCCCGGTCTCTACTTTACCCTTTTCTTCTTTTTCTTTTGCAGTTATACCGGTATCCTGCGGGCCTGCATCGGGCTGTAGAGAACCTCCAACTATCTTCTGTTCTCTCTTCTCCTCCTCCCTCCTCTCGTGGACCTTCTTCTCTCTCTCTTCCTCTCTCTTCTCCTTTCTCTCCTTCTTATCCTTTTCATCAGCATATTCAAATGCCCCGGGTGGTATCTCCTCTTCCTCCTCCTCCACCCTCTTTTTACCTGACTCCTTACCCTTCCTGGGGGTACCCCATATCTCCTCCTCACTCTGAGGGGTCTCTTCCTCTTCCTGTTCGTAGGCAAGGGCAATAGAGGTAAGACCAAGCAGTATCAGGAATATAAGTATTTTGAATCGCATAACTCCCCATCTAATAACACAACAATATACCTTTGTATAGTGGGTTGAGTAATCTCTGTGAAAAATTCTATTATAATCCTCACCTGCTCTTATCCCTGACGGGTGTAAATATGTCTTTATATCTCAAAAGATTTTACATTCAAATCCCTTGAAATAAGGGTGATGCTTTTGTCTGGTAGTAATCTCTCCCTGTCTACCAGTCCCTCTACAGTACCGCCCACGAGGGTTACCGCCTTAAAATTTTTGTGCTGCTCTGCGAGTATATCTGTATCCGTGCCCTTTGTCTTTTTAGCACATATCGCACAATCCTGTATCGAATTAAATGACCCGAGGTACAACGGCTCTTTATATGCCACACCAATCATATACTCCCCATTGCATAGAATAGAGGTAAAACTACTCCTCTTACTGTCGAGATCCCCGGAGATATCCTCCACGACCTTGATTGCACGGACTATGGAGTTTACAATCGCCTCCCCCTGGATCTCTGAATTGTCGAGTTCGCCGGAGCGATACAGCTCTGAGAGAATCAGGTGGAAGAACAATTCACTATCTGTTTCTCCCTGCATATTCCTCATCAGGAAATCGGGGAGCTTGAAATATAATTTCGTGTTGATATTGAAGAAGTTGTATATAGAACCTATATGGGCGAATATGAAATTCCTGAATCTGAAAGGGTGAGTGTTCTCTATCTTGTAAAGTGCTGTCTCGGCCTTCCTTATATGTACAACAAGCATCTCAGACTTTACATCCCTTGCTATATCGTAGCAGCTCTTATCCAGCCTTGCCTTGTTCAGGGGCTTCTTGAATATGAGGGCACGGAAATCGTTGTAATACCCCATACCATATCCATCGTAGGACATCTCCCTGTCGGGGCGATATACATCCCTCTTGCTGTATAAGAAGCAGCCAAGCCTGTCAGGATTGTTACAGACGACTCCGAGAAGTCTGCACATAGAAACTCCTCTTGGGCAAACTAAATATGCCTCACAAATAATAGATTAAAACTCATACCCTTTCAAGAAAATAAAAAGCATATCATAAAGATTTTAATCACGGGTGGCAATCATAGCTGCTTATTAAAGTTTGTAGATTTCATATGAAACGGATATGTATTTAAGTGAAAAGTTGGTAAGCAAAATTACCCTTCGATAAGGAATTGATCCGAAGACCGACACGGTTCACAGAATACAAATGGGTAAGAAAGAAGTGGGAAATGGGTAAGTAAATTCCCTTCTCGTAAACGGGGCTTCCAAAAAGGACTCACCGACCACCGACCACGGATTACTGACACGGAGTGGTTCTTCTCTCTTAGAGGGGGTGTCTGCTGAAGGCAGACGGGGTGTGTTCATTCCCCTCTCGTAGAGGGGTGGGTGGCAGAGGAACTTTGACGGGGTGTTATAGGATTGAAAAACCTTTGACAATCCTCTGGTAAATATGATAAGCTTTTATTATGAATTTTGGCACAAAGGTAAAGGTATTTGGGTACCTGTAAAAATATTCTGGAGGTATTTATGAGAGCGTTTTCGGTTCTCTTAATTTTATTGATTCTATCTTATGCAAATACAGTTCATTCTCAGGAGGACGGAGGAAGTATTAGTGCTAAAATGATGATTATTATAGGTCGTGAACTCTTGAATCAAGGAAGATACTTAGAGGCAAAAGATGCTTTTGAAAAGGCACTAAAGATAGGAGAGAAGGAGAGTAATAGGGAGATACAGTTTTACTCCCTTGTGGGAACTGGGAATGTGTATTTGTATACAGGCAAATTTGATATAGCTATTATTTATTTTGAGAAGGCAATAAAGTATGCTGGGAGTGATGGGGAGGAGGCTCTAATCTACAACAACCTTGGTGAGGCATATCGTAATAAAGGCGACTATGATAAGGCGATTGAGTATTATAAGAAGGCTCTGGATATATACCTCAAGGTATATGAATCACAAAATGGTATTCATCCATTAGTTGCCACTACTTACAACAACCTTGGTGAGGCATATCGTAATAAAGGCGACTATGATAAGGCGATTG
>Ga0078972_1004873_pt1 | contig 35475 bp, 38 predicted proteins | sample YelNatPaOPGAMG01_FD_67568 | JGI IMG/M metagenome (GOLD analysis project Ga0078972, IMG submission 67568) | Hot spring thermophilic microbial communities from Obsidian Pool, Yellowstone National Park, USA - OP-RAMG-01 (SPADES assembly) (version 2) | ecosystem: Environmental > Aquatic > Thermal...
CTATCAAAGACATCCCAGTGGGCATTCTGACCTCCAACTATTTCTGCTGCCTTGCACGCTAATAGCCCGGGAATTGAGTGGGGGTAATCAAAATCTCTTTTTTCCATAAGATCTGCATTTACCCTGTGCTCATCGTCGTTAAGATTTGCCATTCGCCAATGGTCTAGAATCTCCCTTTTTCCTCCTTCTTTTGACCCAAAGATTTCAACTATTGCCTCCGGAGTTGGGGCAAGAGCAAAACACCTATGCACTACTTCCACCGGATACTCTTTTGCGAGTCTTATCACCCTTGGGGAAACCCCATAACACCAAGCGCATAACACGTCGTGGAAGAATTCGATTTGAATCTTCTGTTCTGCTTCCTTCAAGTCAACATAACCCGCATATGACAGCTAACTCTTACTAAAGTTGGAAGCACAACCAACCTCAACATCATCTGATGGATCGCCTTAACACCAACAAAAATAATTGGTGAACTTAATATTTAAGCATAGTTTGAAACGGGGATGTGGACCGGGGGGGATTTGAACCCCCGACCTTCCGAGCTCTTGGCTAAAGATGCTTGCAAGTCGGATATTCTACCAGACTAAACTACCGGCCCTCTGTACTAGGGTGGATTGGTGCGTGGTTCTTAATCTTATCGCCCCTTCAATTCTAATCTTCTTTTACTAAAAAGTCTCCACCATTCTTTTTTCCAATTTTAGCAGTTTAGGCGCTACGTATGCCGTGTTAAGCTTTCTTAGCCAGTTCATGCTTAACTATTAGGTCACCTTCCGATTGTTATCTTTAGATATCTCCTGAATCTTCTCGATCAAACTCTTCTTGTTGACCCTCTTCTTTGGAGTTTTCCGGTATATCTTTGGTTAAGCCTGCAAGCTTCGCGGCGTATTCTTTTGATAGGGCTCCGCTCGCTATTAGGCTCGCGATAGAGTTGGCTGAGGCTTCGCCAGTAACCTTACCTATGTTGCCTCTGATCTGTCTCCACTTCAACCTCGAATTACCGCTGTTAGAGACGTAGATGATGCCCAGCACATCTCTCGCGTTAACGAATGTTATATCCCGAATCTTCTTTAACGTAACCTTGTCCGCCGCTTCCACATATATAGCTCCCCGCTCACCCTCCTTCTCTGGGAAGACTTCCTTGTCCCTTAGGTAGCTCTCGGGTATGAAGGAGCGGCAAGTATTGTTGATTAGGAATCGTCTGAAGCTCTCCAGTGTTGCCGTGGTCTCTATATACACCATCCCCTCCACCCTTGCTAGATGCTAGTTTTACCCCGTTTCTTAAAGCTGGGTGAGCGGTAATATATAGGTGTGCTCCTAATATTAATCGGGCGGACTGTGAAGACTCTAGCCCTGCTGAGAGGTGAAGAGGATAGGCTATATAAGATGCCCCTCAGCTTGAGTGCTGAGTTCGCCCCAGCGAGTGGTAAACCTTGAGTCTAAGAAGCTACCTAGAAAAAGCCGATGTAGAAGTTGTGGATGAAGAAGTGTCTCCAGATCTAGAAGTAGCAGACCGCCTAAGGAAGGCAAGGAAAGCGGTCTTATTTAGGAAGATAAGAGGGTATAGCGGCTTCAGCATAGCTGGTAACCTGGTGTTTTCAAGAAGCGAGCTAGCATCCCTCCTGCGAGTAGATGTTAACGGCTTGGCAAAACGTTTAGCGTCTGCCCTATCTAACCCTACCAAGTATAGATTGGTTGGGAATGCGCCCTGGCTCGAAGCGCATCACAGTAAACCGGATTTGGCTTCCGAGCTTCCTTTAACTACCTTCTATAAGCAGCACCCAAAGAGATATGCCTCAGCGACCATAGTTTTAGCTAAGGACCCTGAATCAGGGCGGCAGAACGCTTCAATACATCGCTTGATGCATTTGCAGGGTAATAGGTTCGCGATCAGAATTGTGCCAAGAGATCTTTACACCTTCTATCAAAAGAATAAGGAGCGTGGTCTAGATACGGTAGTTGTTGTGATCTGTGGTCTTCACCCCCTCATCTGCCTAGCTGCAGCAACCTCGCACCCGAGCTTAGATGAATTAGAGTTCGCCAACACCTTGCTTAACGGTGAACTAGAATGCTTCACGCTAGACGGGTTTAACGTGCCTAAAGAAGCCGAGGTTGTCATGAAGGGTAGACTTCTTCACTTGGAAGAAGCTGATGAGGGACCGTTTGTAGACTTGACCGGGACTTGGGATGCTGTGAGGAAGCAGCCAATACTTGAAGTTGATGAGCTATACCATCGAAGTGAACCTATATGGCAAGTCATTTTACCAGGTGGTGTAGAGCATCGCCTACTTATGGGTGTGCCCCAAGAGCCACGCATACTTGCGTTTGTGGAGAATGCCGTCCCCTCAGTGCAGAATGTTGTGCTTTCCGAAGGCGGGTGTGGTTGGCTACATGCCGTTGTTTCTATTAAGAAGATGGTTGAAGGGGATGGTAAGAACGCTGGGTTAGCTGCTCTCGCCGCGCATCCTAGCCTTAAGATGGTCATTGTGGTGGATGATGACATCGACATATACGATCCTTTGGATGTTGAGTGGGCTCTGGCTACGAGGTTTCAGCCTGATAGAGGTCTTGTGGTATTAAGTGGGGTTAGAGGTTCTTCTCTTGATCCTTCAAGTAATAAGTCGGGCGTAACATCAAAGTGGTTGATCGATGCTACACTACCTTTGGATGCTGATAGAGAACGCTTCCGTAAGGTTCGGGAGTAGGTAAGGCTTGTATCTTACGAATGAGCAAGAAGCCATCCTTAAAGGCGAAGAAGGTTGGGCTAAGAAGAAGTGCTTAGAGATCATAGTCGGGTTAGGTGAAATGTACGGCGCAGACCGCCTCATACCAGTAGCCTCGACCCAGATATCGGGTGTCAGTTATAAGACGCTAGGCGAGTACGGGCTACAATGGGTTGAGTCACTGGCGCCAGCTAAAGCGGTTGTGCCAAGCACGTTAAATCCAGCTGGCATGGACCTTTGCCGCTGGTTGGAGATGGGTGTGCCTGAAGACTTTGCCGAGAAGCAGATGAGGGTGATAAGAGCGTATGAGCGGTTGGGTGTCATCACTCTATGTAGCTGCACGCCCTACTTAGCTGGTTTTGCTCCAAGGTTCGGGGAGCACGTGGCTTGGTCAGAGTCTTCGGCTGTCTGCTTTGTAAACTCCTTTTTAGGCGCTCGCACCAACAGAGAAGGAGGTCCTTCTGCTTTAGCCTCGGCGATAACGGGTCTGACAGCGAATTACGGTCTCCACCTCGATGAGAACCGTAAGCCCACCGCTGTCGTCAAGCTCTCCGCTAAGCTAGGGGGGTTAAGTGACTACAGCGCTTTAGGTTACTTGTTGGGTAAGATGATGCAGCAAACTATCCCCTACTTGAGAGGCCTACCTTCCCTTAGTGTGGACGAAGCTAAGGCTCTTTCAGCAGCAGCCGCCGCGTCAGGTAATCTGGCGCTTTTCCACGCGGAAGGCTTCACACCAGAGTCTAGAGCATATGTTGGAGAGGTTGGTGAGCGTTTCCATGTAGATGATAGAGATCTTAAGAGGGTCTATGAGGAGTTATCAACTATACGTTCTGGTAAGATCGATCTTGTTGCAATAGGCTGCCCTCACGCGTCTCTTGTCGAGTTGGAGGCTGCTGCCGCTTTGTTAAAAGGTAAGAAGATCTCACCTACCACCAAACTCTGGTTCTTCACCTCTCTACCAGTTAAAGTGCTCGCTGAGAGGTTAGGTTTCGTGGATGTGATAGAGAGGGCTGGCGGTAAGGTGTTCACAGACTGCTGCATGATCGTAGCACCACTTGAGCAGATGGGTTTCACCACAATGGCCGTAAATTCGGCGAAGGCAGCAGTCTATGCGCCAACAGCCTCGAAGATTGACGTGGTCTTTACCACTTTTGAGAAGTGTGTTGATATAGCGCTTGAGGGTAGGTTGGTTTGAGGGTTATTAGTTGTAGAAAGATATCGCCTGGTAGAGCAGAAGGATTAGCACTCTTTTCACCAGCACCAATTAGCTTCTTCGGCACAATAGATCCTACGACAAGCGAAGTCATCGAAAAGAGCCACCCCCTCTATGGGCAGAGGATAGCAGATAAGATACTCATCTACCCAACTGGAAGAGGATCTACGGTCGGCTCATACATACTCTACGGGCTCAGCAAAAGAGGGCTGGCACCTAGGGCGATCATCATGAAGGAAGCCGAGCCGATCGTAGCGGTAGGCGCAATTATGTCTGATATCCCACTCGTTGATAGGCCTGAGTCCTTTGACTTCAAAAGCGGCTTGCACATTATAGTGGATGCGGATAGAGGTAAGATCATCATCCCCTAGGGTTGCTCCCAGTAAGGCTTTAGCCAGTTGTAAGCCGCTTCAGCCAATACCGCTGCGCAGACCAATACTAGAGATAGTAGTAGTTCTCCTTTGCCGAGCATGTAAGCACCCACCATAGCGAGCGGTATCTCTAGGCTGTGTAACAGTATAGCTAGCGTCTTACGCCGCAGTGTAGCCCTCCAAACCCATCTGCCACCCACAGGCTCTCACCTTGATGGTAGTCTGGTGTATGTAGGACTGCGGATAAAGGTTAACTGAAGTGTTAGGTGGTGTGCGGTGTGAGTGGCTTTTCCTCTTCTTTGGTAATCTCTTTGGCGAACTTTCTTTCAACTTCTTGCCTGTGTATGGTATTCATGGTGCAGAACGGTATGATTCTGCCGTCTGGTACGGCGTAGTGTATGCCGCACCTCTGAACCCTCTCCAGATCGAAGTTGTATCCATCCATAAAGTGCATGGAGCTGACCATTATTACTCTGCGCATAAGCTGACCGAGTGCGCTGTAGCTGCCCTCCTTTATGATACCAGAGAGCAGGGAGCCTAGAACCTTTATCTTAAGATGCTTTAAGGAGGTTATCATCTTCATCTTGGCCCTAGTCTTTTTACCAGCCAAGGCGAGTCGAGTGACTTCATCCATCGCAGCCATAAAAGCGTCGACATCAGCGTATCGAGTTATTGGGATGAGCTTACCATCCTCGACAAAGACGAATGTAGCCATACCACAGTGCTCGTGCATCGTAAACTCAGGATACGGTTTTCCCTTCAGTGCGGCCATCGCTCTTGCAAAAGGCACTACGGAGGGCACAGGGTAGAAGTCGTTTCTGGTTATCTGCCCATCTGTCTGCTCCTCCACCAACCTCATGAAGTCTGGGATTGTAATCCTATATTCTCTGAGCTTCTGCCTATCTATCCTGCCTGTTACGGAGACTGGTTGAACATTTACGCAGCGTATGATATCAAAGTTGCTAGCAGCAAACCGGATTATATCACCTAGTTGATCGTCGTTTACCCCTCTAACCAAGGTAACAACCAATACTGTGCTCTCGTGCCCAATCTTACGAAGATTCTCTAAAGCCTTCATCTTGGTCTGCAAAAGATCAACCCCCCTAGTGATAAGGTAGGGCTCGCTTCTAACACCATCGAACTGAAGGTAAAATGTGCTCACACCAGCGTCAGCCAACCTCTGAGCATACTCCAGACTATTAGCGATTCTTACCCCGTTGGTGTTTACTTCAACGTGGGGTATGCCTGCTTCATGCGCTCTTTTAACTAGCTCAGGTAGGTCTTCGCGGAGCGTCGGTTCGCCGCCTGAAAACTGCAGAGCCTTTGTGCTGACAGGCTTATTTGCTACTAGATTGTCTATCATTGCAAAGATTTCTTCTTTGGTTGGCTCGTAGAGGTAGCCTGCTGCGGCTGCGTTAGCGAAGCAGATAGGGCATCTTAAATTACATCGGTTTGTTACATCTATTATGCCTAGGATGGTGTAGGATTTGTGGTTTGGGCATAAGCCGCAGTCGTAGGGGCATCCTTTGTTGACTTTAGTTCTTGGGTTTTCAACACCAGCACCATCTCTTCTAAACTTCTGAACCCTTAGATACTGTTCGTAGTCGCTCCAGTAGAGGTCTTCGTAGCTGCCGTGTTCAGGGCACCTTTTCTCTATGAACACTTTACCATCAGACTGGTAGATCGATGCTTTTACAACTTTGAAGCAGATTGGACATATGCTTCTGGTTTCTTTTAGGGGTGTCAACAATCTACCCTCTTTTGACGCTGTTAATTAAGCTCTTCCTATGCTCCTACACCTTTCACCTTCTGAATCTTCTATAACCCTAGGCTTTGGGTCTTCGTTAGCAATTCGAGTTCTTGGTCTACACAGGCGCTCTGTACACCAAATTTTCTTATGCATTCTAGGCATCGTTCAGGGTCGCATAGTGTAGTGCTCAGATACTTCTCCCCTCCGTCTGGTAGGATCGCTAAAATTACACCAGAGTCCAGCTCCTGCGCCTTCTTTAGCGCAGCGTAGAATATGGCTCCTGAGCTAGGTCCGCAGAATATCCCTTCTTTGAGTGTGAGCAGCCTGGCTGTGTCTTCTGCTTCAGGTAAAGTTACAACTACCTTTTCGTCTATTGCTGAAGGATCCCATATCTTCGGCACATACTGGGTCTCAAGATTCTTTAAGCCTTGGATTGGGGTGTTTCTATGCGGCTCTACGCCTATAACCTTCAGCTTAGGATTCTTTGCTTTTAGCTTCTTTGAAACGCCAACTATTGTGCCTGTTGTGCCCAGCCCTGCGACTAGGTGTGTGAGTCTATCCCCGAAGTCCCTCCAGATCTCTTCAGCCGTTGTTTCATAATGCGCCTTAACGTTATTCGGGTTTGCAAACTGGTTCGGCATAAAATACTTCTCTGGGTTCTTTGAGACTATCTGCCTAGCCAGATCCTCAGCCCCATCCATCCCCCTTGCGCCTGGTGAGAGGATGATCTTTGCGCCATAAGCCAGTAGGATCTTCCGCCTCTCCATACTCATGGTTTCAGGCATAACTAGGGCGAGCTTATACCCCTTGACCGCACAGACTAATGCCAATCCTATGCCTGTATTTCCGCTTGTGGGCTCTATCACGATCTTGTCTTTGGTAAGCAAACCTTCTCTCTCAGCAGCTTCTATCATATAGAGCGCAATTCTGTCCTTCACAGAGCCTGCTGGGTTAAACTTTTCGAGCTTCACATACATCTCCACGCTCTTCTTTGGGCTTAGGCTGTTGATCTTCACGACTGGTGTGTTGCCGATTAGTTCGAGTATGTTGTTGTATATCATTCTGAGTACCCCTCCGTTATATCGGTGATATAATCTATTCTATGCACCTATTTAAGGCAAACAAGCATAAACCCGTAATCTTTCTTGCTTGAGCGGTTAGGTCGCTAGATACTTTATTATCTTCACGTAGATGTCTCTATCCCAGCGATCCTCGTAGCCCCTATAGATGCTCGGGTTATCGTTAACCTCAACCACAACATATTCACCATTGACCTCTTTGATGTCAACACCGTAGAGCCCGTGGCCGACTATCCTACACGCTTTGAGAGCAGTTTCTTTTAGCTTCGAGGGTGCGTTGATCTTTTTTAGTGTAACTGTTCTGCCCCATCGGAAACTGTTCTTGCCTTTTCGCTTCACACCGTGCTTCCATCCACCATTAGGCATCATATACTTGCAAACATAGAGGATTTCGTCGTTCAAGACCCCTACTCTCCAGTCGAAGCGTGTGGGCATAAACTTCTGCACTACCAGCATATCTGATCTCCTGAAAAACCTTCTGGCGAAGTGGCGGAAGCTGGTTTCACAAGAGACCTTCTCCACATACTTTGAGAAGCTTGTGTAAGGTGCTTTCAATACGATAGGTCTTCCGAATAAGTCGAATAGTTCCTGTATCTGCTTGTGGTGTATCTCGTCTCTACTGATGATTAGTGTGGGTATATGTGGTATATTGTGCTTTTCGAACAATTCGTACTGATGTATCTTGTTTGCGCAGATCCTTATGGAGTTGGGGTCATCTATGACTCTTAAGCCGAGTTCCCAAGCTGTCTTTGAGACTAGGTATGAGGTGTAGAGTGGGTCTGTTGTAGCCCTTATGAAGACAGCATCATAGTTGGGGATCTCTGAGAGATCGCTCTTAAAGATGAAGTCGAATTTGTGCCCCATCTGCTCTGCTGTGAGCTTGAAGAGATGCAGAGCTTCGGCTTCTCTTGCGTGTTGAAAGTTGTATTTTTCGACAAAGCACGCTATACGCGTCAATCGAATAACCCTTCTCCGCGAGAGAGTATTCTCGAAATCTTCACCAAGTCGCTTACCGTGATTTCATCCAAGTTGAGTGGTTGTAATCCACATAAGTAGATACTGTCCCTAGATTTTTGGATAAGAAGTTTGCATAGCGGTATTCTGAATATCTGATAAACTCTGCGTGCGGTATCTTTAACATCGAGATCCTTACGATGGCAGTACCCGAAGAAAGATTTGCACGATATTAGTTCGCCGTAGAGAGGTTGTGCGCATACGGTGTATCTGTGGTTGAAGCTCAGTTTTTTAATAGATTTATAGAGTGTGCTTCTGCTCTTTATTACCGTTAATCTGTTGAATGTGAAGGGGCTTAGTGGGAACACTATAACAGGTAACCCGAACTCTTGTATAATTCGCTTAGGGGAGTCGGTAATAAGAAAAGGTATAGTGGGGACCCCTCTTTTTGCCGCTCTAAGAAGTAAGATAGGAACTCTGTAAGCATCGACGCAATCCTTTGTCGAAGGTATAACCCTATCTCCAAGTATCTCTGCGTGAAGCGAAACGTAGTAGCCGGTCTTCATATACCTATAATCGTTGTTAACGTTAATTACATCGTCTTTAATAGACGAGTTAAGAAATGTCGAAGGTTTTACTGTTGGTGTGTCTGTTTCTAGGTCGATGCTTGAGACGACCAGCACACAGAACACCAGGCTATTGAGCTGTGCTCCGTTATGCTTCTATTTAAATCTAATGCTAGCCGCTACCTAACGCGGCTCTGGTCATTCTTGTAGAGGAATACCTATCTTTGCTTGTAAACCTTAAATAGGAATTTATTTTGAGGTTCGTGTCTGTGGTTAGCTCTTCCTATAGGACGTTAGAGGCGCTCGGTCCTGAACACGAGTTCGCGCTGGTTGATGAAAATTTGAAATGTATGCCGATAGCGGACCGTGTTATTAAAGATGTGCGGGGTAGGGTTGCTAACTCTGTAGAGTTTCGGGACTTCACGGTAAGTAAAGAGTTGCAGATGCACGTTTTAGAAGTCAAGCCGAACAGTCCCTTTACTTCCCTTACGGTTTTTGAGGAAAGGATGCATAGTGCTGTGCTTGAGGTTGCTGATCTTCTTGGGCGGAGGTATGGTTGTAGGCTTTTGGGGACTGGTATGCATCCGACATTAAGGCTTTCTGAGACGTCTGTTTGGTCCCATCGCCATAGGCAGATCTATGAGGCGTTTGGCAAAATCTTCGACCTTATGCAGCACGGCTGGTTGAATATACAAAGTTTCCAACTCAACTTGTCGTACTCTGATGCCTTTGATGCTGTTTTAATGCATAATCTTCTGGCGTATGTTTGCGCATACCTCCCAGCTATTACTGCTTCTTCTCCTATTTATGAAGGGGTGGTTGGTGAGTATTTGGATAACCGACTATATTTTTACAAGGAGGCGCAGAAGGAGGTGCCTTCAGTTGCTGGCGACGTGGTTCCTGAATACATATCATCCTTAGAAGATTACCGAAGGAAGGTTATCGAAAGATATTCTATCGAACTGGCTAAAGCTGGTGCTGATTCCTGCATTCTTTATAAAGAGTGGGTTAACTCAAGAGGCGTGATATTAAGGTCTGACAGGAGGGCTTTGGAGATTAGGGTGATGGATGAGCAGGAGTGTGTGAGATCAGATGTAGCGTTGAGCGCTTTTATAAGGGCGCTTCTTAGAGGGTTGATGAATGAGGGTGCACAACTTTTGCCTAGGAGAATCTTAGTGCACGATTTTAACTCGGTGATCAAATTCGGTTTAAGCGCTGAGGTTCATCATCCAATAGGTTCGTTTGCAAGAGATGTTTGTCAACACCTTCTGCGAACCGCTTTAAGCTATGCTACTGACGAGGAGAAAGAGTATCTGCCTTTGGTGCAGAAGAGAGTAGAGTGCGGAAGCCTATCTGAGAGCATTAGGAGGAGGGTTAGGGTGAGGGCTCAGAAGACCTCTCTTAAAGAAGCGATAATCGATGTTTACTCCTCTCTTTCGGACTGTTTGATACGTAATGAGCCCTTCTTCTAGAGGGTTTGGGCGTTGGCGAGGCAGGAGAATTACTTTGAGGTGTGTGAAGCGTGTAAGATTGAGTGCTGCAGAGATGCCCGACCCCCTATAACTTTGAAGCGTAGGGAGATTATAGAAGGGTATCTTAGGGAGCGTAAATTGCGTATAGAGGACCCCTTCGTGTGTGTAGATTACATGCATCCAAGGGAGGATAGAGAGGGGTACTGCATCTTCTACAATAGGGAGACTAAGAAGTGCTTGGTTCATGAGGTGAAGCCTGAGACGTGTGTCGCAGGGCCGATAACGTTCGACATAGATAAGGGAAGGGGGAGGATAGTTTGGTACCTGAAGATGGAGAGTATCTGCCCTTTAGCGGGTGTAATCTTTAGGGACAGAAGCCTACTTCAGCGGCACTTTGAAGTGGCTAGAAGGGAGATTCTTAGGCTCGTTGAAGATCTTCCGCCGCATCATCTTAAGGTTATATTGAGGCGTGAAGAGCCTGAGACGTTCGAGATAGGGGAGGAAGAGATTGGGGAAGGCGTTTTGAGTAAACTTGATTGATTATGACCTTTGTTTTTGCTGTTGGTGTGAATGTGAAGATTAATTTAGTTGCTCTCTAGTTTTACAATCTTAAATATCTGCGTGGTCAAACTCTGTAGTGGTTGGCTTCAGATTTCAGAAGTCGGCTTGAGGGTGTTAAAGATAGGTGGACTATTCGGCTGGTGACTACTGGTAGGAGGAGTGGGCTTCCTAGACCTGTCACGGTTTGGTTCGTTTACCTTGATGGTAGGCTCTTTGTGCGCACCTCGAAGAAGACGAATTGGTATAGGAATCTGAAGGCGAATCCAAGAGTGGAGGCTGAGGTTGGTGGGTTGAAGTTTAGGGCTGAAGCTGAGCAGATTTTCGACCAAGCGTTCACCAAACGGCTTCAAGAAGCGTATAGAAGGAAGTATCGGTTAGCCGATGCATTATCAAACCTCATTATGATTAGGGGAAGCCCAATCTTCTTCGAGCTAAAAGTTAAGGAGTGTAACCCATTTTAGTTTTCAAAAGGTTTATTAGTGTGCGCATCCTCTAACGAGATGCTAGATTGTTTGTTTGGCTTTTTGTTGAGGGTGAAGCAGCTTGAAGGCTCGAGATGATTCTGTCGAGCGTGCTTCGACTGGTTTGGATAGATTGGATACTCTCTTAGGCGGAGGTTTTCAGAGAGGCTCGTTGATTCTTTTGGTTGGAGAGCCGGGGGTTGGTAAGACGGTGTTTTGTGCTAACTTTATTTACAGCGGCTGGGTCCAAGGCGAGAAAGGTGTGTATGCTTCTTTCGGAGAAGATAGGCAAACCTTCTTGTCTAATATGCGTAAACATTTGGGTGAGGAGAAGGTTAAGTGTTTTACCGAAGGTGGGTGCGAGTATCTTGATCTCGTAACTGTTATGCCTGGGGGTGTTTCTGCGACCTTTCAGGCTATACTTGAGGCGGTTAATAGAATTGGTGCGAAGAGGCTTGTGATAGACCCTTTCACCACGCTATCCCTTGCGCTTAAGGATCCATTAGATGTGAGGCTCTTCATACATAGTGTGCTTGGTAAGATTGTCAGGCAGTTAGGCTGCACAACGATCCTGGTCAAAGAAGCTACGTCTATTAAGCTTAGGGAATTAGGCGTCGAGGAGTATGTTTCAGATGCGATTATCCACCTTATGGCATCTATGTATGTGGCGGATGCTGTTCTACACCTCAAGACAGATGTTGTTGAAGATAACTTCATAAGGGTTATGGAGCTCTCAAAGGTACGTGGCTCACGGTTATCTGAGCGGCTTCTACCATATACGCTAGAAAGAGGGTTTAAGATCATTAACCCCTTTATTTTGCGTAGAGGAAAGGTTGTTAAACGGTGGCAGCCTACCGCTGATCCGCCAAATAGGTTCTCAACAGGCATACCTGATCTAGATAAGCTGCTCGGTGGGGGCTTTCCCCGAGGCTCAGCAGCCCTACTCGAAGTAGATTCCAAGCTAACGGCTGAGCAGTATTTTCCGCTTATTATGGCGACTGCTGCTAACTTTCTTGCTAAAGGTCGACCCGTGATCTTAACCCTTCCACTTGGGATCATACCAGCCACCATAGAGGAGTATGCCAAGCTTTGTGGCTTTACGGACGAAGAGATCAACAAGTTGATGAGGATCTGTGTTATAGAAGGGCAATACCCTGAAGAAGTTATTTCCAAAAGATACGTCTGGTCTACAAAGCCTAAGGATCTGCTAGAAAGTATGGCTTCATACAACCAGATGGAAGCTGAGCTAAGAAGAAGCGCTGAAGAAAAAGTTGTTTTCAACCCTGTAGGGTTAGATAATGTCTATGGGATGTTTGGCTTACAACATCTGTTACTCGCCATCAACAGAAGTATATCTTCAGCTGCGGCTAAGGGTGATCTAAGATTATACATCTTAAAGCCCGGCATCCCCTCTAGAGCGCTCTATCAAATGCTCTACTCAACCACAGAATTACATTTTAGAATCTTTAGGAAGCACGGCGTTTTGTTTGTCTACGGTGTTAAACCTAGAACCCCCTTCACGCCGTTGAAGCGGGTGAAAGAAGCTTCGTCCCCCGTCTCATACCCATAGTATAGGTGCTAGAGCTGTCTGCGAAGCGGTCTGAAGTTGTTGAACGCTTTGTGAAGATAGCAACAGAACTGATACCAAAAGATATGTTTGTCGACGAGGTGCGCAGATGCATGAGAGCTGTAGTAGGCGAAACGGCAACAAAAATATACATCTACCACCTAGGCGGAGAAGAGGTCTTAAGCGAACCTAAGATATTTGCTGAAAGAGTAATTAACCTACTCGGATATGGAGGCGAAGTTCTGCTTGACTTCATAATAAGAGAAATGGAAAAACGTGCTTTCTAACCTAGAGGATAAGAAGGCACCTTATCGTAACTAAAATAATAGAAAACCTAAAGATTCTCCAAAATCAAGATGTTGACGATGAACCTAAGCGAAGTTAGAGTCGTCATACCAGTAGGTGGACAAGCAACCAGACTTCAGCCTCTTACCGCTGAGGTTTCAAAGGCTTGCCTACGTTTTATGAATAAGCCGCTGATCGAAATAGCCATCGCTGAGCTCGCTAAACAAGGTGTAAAACACTTTATCTTCGGCGTTAAAGGTTACATAAACTATCGAAGCCTACACGACTATTTTGATGACGGCACACCCCTATCAGCCAAATATGGCATAGAGCCACGCATACACATAAAGTATCAGCCACACTTCGACGACTTAGGCAGCGCCGACTCGCTCAGAATAATCCTCGACTACTACGAAATCCCCTCACTTATAGCAGTTGTGCAAGGCGACAACATCTTCGACCTGAACCTTGCAGATCTAATAGATTTCCACCTCTCCAGAGAAGCCTTCATGACCATCTGCCTAACAAGAGTCGATGATGTGACCGGATATGGTGTAGCTGAAGTTGAGGGCGAAAGGATCATCCGATTCGTAGAGAAACCCGATCCAAAAGAAGCCCCTTCAAACCTAGCCAACACAGGAATCTACATACTGAACCCAGAAGTCAGATCAGTCTATAACGAGCCACTTATCCAAGATAAGATTAAACGCAGAGAGAGGCTCGACTTCGGCAAAGACTTCATACCCTACCTCATAGAGCGCGGCTACCCGATCTACGGCTACCAACTCAAAGGACGATGGTACGACTTAGGTACACCAGCCAACTACCTCCGCAGCCTAATCGAACTGCTCAAGGCTGGCTACGGGCTGGATCCAAGCTGGAGAGTAGAGGGGCACGATGTTTGGGTGCAGAGCCGAAGCGCCGAGTCGATGCGTAGAAGAAGCGAGATAGTAAAGAAGATGCACGAAGGGAAGATCAGGTTAGAAGGTGCCGTGCTTATAGGCAGACACTGCCAGATAGGCGAAGGCTCAGTAATCAGAGACTCGGTGATAGACAACTTCACCATAATAGGCAAAAACGTATCTATTGAGGGCTCAGCCATATTAGATCGATCCATAGTTCACGACAACGCAACGATAAGCAAGAGCATAATAGGTAGGCACGTAATAGTCAACTCCTCGCCCACAAAACCGACGTCAATAGAGGACTTATGCGTAATAGGCGACGACACCATCATAGAAGAAGGTATCAAGCTGAAGGCTGCAAAGATCTACCCACACAGCAAATTAGCCTCCTAGGCGTGGGAGACCCACCTTGACTCCCCATCAACAAACACTTCTTTTTTGAACAGCGCTGGTTCACGCTTATACCTTTCAACAGCCTCTTGCAAGGCTGGGAAGACACCGCTGCGGCTTCTACCAGACACAAGCACCAGCACAAGCGGCTCCCCAACCTCAAACCTACCCATAAGGTGGTAGATCAGAACGCGGCTCACACCATACTTAGCCCTAACCTCTTCACATATCCTCCTAATAGTGGGTGTAGCGTGTTCAACGTAGGATTCAACTTCAATCTCGGAAACATCTTTACCTAAATCGCTAACGCCCTTCACCAAACCTATGAATGAAGCGACAGCCCCATCGTTAGGGCTTACTTCTCTCAAAAACCCGCTTATAACATCAAGCAGATTGAACTCACGCTTAGGGTACACACCCGGCTCGAGCATATTAAATATAGGGCGTTGGAGGGTTTTAATACCTTACCTCTCTGCTTCTGCCAACCCTTCTCTTTAACGCTGTACCACAGATCGGGCAATAACGCATGTTACCACCAAATACTTGGCTACAAGCTGGGCAGTAGTGTACCCATCTCACCATCCTCCTTATACCTCTACTCATAGCCGGTGCAAACCGTATATTAAGAATCTGAGCCACATTCTGCACAGCGTAGTCGTCAGTAACTATAACCGCATCACCCTTCTCCGAATAATGTAGAGCCAAAGCTAAAATAGAGATGTCCGCCTCAGAGAGAGTAGAGATGTCTCTTGTTTCCATCGCAGCAGCCTTCACACGCTGATAAGCCTCAGAAGGCGGCTTCTCAACCACCAGCCGCTTGGAATCGAGAAGAGTATCTATTATCGCAATGTATTTGCTACTGTGCGTAACCTCTTTTAACACCTCCGCGGTCGTTAGGTAGCATTCTAAACTAGTGTAGGGTACGCCTGCATAGAATGCTGTTGCGTCAAGTATCAGCTTCCGAGATTTAGTCTCAGACTCTTTTGCTGCCATTTTCAGACCTGAGACGCCAGTTTATCGAAGAGCTTCTTCTTCATCTTTATAGGCACATCATAGTATGTAGCGAGCGCTATGGAATCAGAGGCTCTATAGTTTCTAAGGACAAAGCTGCTGCCCCTGCAGCTAAAATAAAGGTCAGCCCTTAACACATTTCCTCTCTCATAAACCTCCACCTCTGTTAGGAAGAGCGACTGGCTATCAGCCAACTCAGCTATCATCTTGTAGACCGATGGCACTGATACCCGATCACCCCGCTGAAACCTCGCTATATAATCCGCAACTTCGCCCGAAAAAGCGCTCATCGGAAAGCTTCTACCATCCTCAGCCGTTAAAACGAGAACGCCTTGGGCACCCTCTGGGTCTGCGAAACCTACCTTCGTAACCTTCACATATACATATTCATCGTCTTTTTTACCTTCTTGCATCGGCGCTCACTATAAAAAGGCAATAATCTACTGATAAAGATAGCGCTGCATTAAGAGATCATCTTGAGTAACTGCTTGAATGCAAAGCCCCCTAGCCTCACCAAGTTTGCATCATACTTGTATCTACTAATCTCCACCCCCTCACCACTTTCTAATCCGAAGACCTCTTGCCCATCAACCACCACATCTGCTGGCTGATCAACCTTGATCGTGATCGGCTGAGGCTTTACCACTATAGGCGGCATATGCTGAAGCGGCGAAGCTGGAACTATTAACACACCGTCAAGGTCCTCCTGTAAAACCGGTCCTTTAAGCGAATAAGCGTGCCCAGTCGAACCTGTTGGTGTTGAAACAACCACACCATCCATTCTGACGCTTATCTGTGTCCCACTAAGTCTTATTGTGAATAGAGGTGTACCTATGTGCCTCTTCCTTACCACATAGACCTCGTTTGTGGCGGGCGGCAGTTCCACACTGGTTCTCGCTACAAGCCTCATTCTTCTATCCAGTAAGTACTCCCCTCTCTTCAGCTTAAGGAGGGCTTCATCTAACTCCTCAGGCTTGATCTCTGAAAGTATCCCTCGGTGCCCAACATTTACCGCTAAGACTGGTGTCTCATCTCTAAGCAATCTTAGTGTGCGCAGAAGGGTTCCATCCCCACCTACACTAACTACAACATCAACTCTGCTCTTCAGATCATTTACATCACTCACTTTAATGGCGCCTTCAGAGCTAAGATCATCTAATAAGGTATAGACTTGTAAGCCTGCGTCAACGATTCTCCTAACTATATTTGACGCGGTCACTCTATCTAAACCGTCTTTTAGGACTACACCTATGCTATGAACCGGTTTCTGTTGCGCCAATGTGATTACACCTCAGCAGCAACAAAATCTGCTTATATCCCTTTACTCTTTTAGAAAGATAATTATACCACCACCTATTACCTTCATTAACCAGTCTTGGTGGGGTGCTGCTATGAGTAAACCAGTAGACTTGGGGAGCGTTAAAGAGGGTTCCTACATAATAATTGATGGTGAGCCATCGAAGATCGTGGAGTATGATAAGTCTAAACCAGGGAAGCACGGCTCAGCTAAAGTCCGTGTTGTCGCCATAGGGTTGTTTGATGGTGTTAAGAGGACGCTCGTCTCACCCGCCTCGGCTAACGTAGAAGTTCCTATTATCGAGAAGAGGTCGGCTCAAGTAATCTCTATCACAGGCTCGAATGTTCAACTCATGGACCTCGAAACCTTCGAGTACTTCGACCTCCCTATGCCGGCTGAGCAAGAGATCGCTTCAAAGCTTCAGCCTGGTGTTGAAGTTGAGTATTGGAGGACCTTGGGTAGAAATAAGATCATGAGGGTCAAGGGTTAGTTTACACCAGATCAGTAAACTCTATAGGTTAATTTGAAGTAACAGAATGCGGGCCTAGATGATCCGTGGAAGAGCCGTCTGACCTATGATGACGAATCAGAGTGGAGATGGGCCCACAGGTTGAGCACATAAAGATGAAAGCAGCAGTCGCATACTCAGGAGGCAAAGACAGCACAAGAGCCGTTTATGAATGCATAAAGGCTGGTGACGAAGTACGCTGTCTACTTAACATAATAACAGACACCCCAGAAAGCTACCTCTTCCACTACCCCAACACACGTTGGACAAAGCTGCAAGCCGAAGCCCTAAACCTTCCACTTCTGAGCAAAGAAGTGAGGGGCGCTAACGAGGCTGAGGAGCTAAACGCTTTCACAGATCTTCTAGCCGAGGCGGCTGCAAGATATTCAGTCAATTGCTTATACACCGGTGCTGTTGCCAGCCAATATCAGAGGCGGAGATTCGAGGAAGCCGCATCTAGAGTGGGCTTAAAGTGCATTAACCCACTATGGGGGATGAGCGGTGAGCAGATCTTAAGAGATCTACTCAAGCTGGGTTTCAAGACCGTTATAGTAAGTGTTTCTGCAGCCGGTCTTGGTCCAAAGTGGTTGGGTAGAGTTATTGATGACGCAGCCATAGAGGATCTTAAGAAGGTGAACAGAAGATATGGTGTAAACCTTTCTTTTGAAGGCGGGGAGGCTGAGACTTTCGTATTAGATGCACCAATATTCAGCAAAAGCATAGAAATAACTTCATCAGAGGTGTATTGGGACGGCTACGTAGGCTTCCTCATAATAAAGGAGGCTAGGCTGGTGGATAAGGGAAGCGTTAAAGAAGTAGAATAGGAGAGGTAACATAGGATGCTGGAGAAGCTAAAAGAAGGTCTACAAGCAGCAATCAAAAAGCTGATAGGTGCGGCAACCGTAGACGAGGCTGCGGTTAAAGAATTCGTCAGAGACCTCCAGCGAACCTTGCTGCAGGCTGATGTTAATGTGAAGATGGTTCTAGAGATCACATCGAAGATAGAGAAGAGGGCTCTACAAGAAACCCCACCACCAGGCCTACCACGTAAAGACCACATCGTGAAGATACTCTACGAGGAACTATCTTGTGTGCTCGGAAGCGAAGCCAAGCTCGATATACCTATGAACAAGACCTACACGATTCTCCTACTAGGCATACAAGGTTCAGGTAAGACGACCGTAGCCGCCAAGTTGGCAAGGTATCTTCAGAAAAAGGGGTATAAAGTCGGCGTAGTCTGCGCAGACACCTACAGACCAGGAGCGCTGACGCAGCTAACTATGCTTTGCAAGCAGATAGGTGTTGAAGTCTATGGAGAGGAAAACGCTTCGGATCCAGCTGGTATAGCGGAGAGAGGTCTCAAATTCTTTAAAGACAAGCACGTCGTAATAATAGATACTGCAGGCAGACACAAGGAAGAAAAGGGTCTATTGGAGGAGATGAAAGAGATCTCTTCTAAAATAACACCAGACCTAACACTTTTGGTTATAGATGGTACAATAGGGCAAGCTTGCTACGCGCAGTCTGAAGCTTTCCACAAAGCTGTGCCGGTAGGCGGTATAGTTATAACAAAGCTAGATGGTGCTGCTAAAGGCGGGGGTGCGCTCGCAGCCGCTGCCGCTACAGGGGCCAAGATCTTCTTTATTGGTACGGGTGAGCGAGTTGATGATCTAGAGCCCTTCTCCCCAACCAGATTCGTGGGTAGGCTGCTTGGGCTCGGTGACATAAAGACCCTACTGGAGCGGGCTAGAGAGCTGGAGCTCGAAGCCGATGAAAAGAAGATGCAGAGGATCATGTCTGGTAAGATGACGATAGATGACCTCTACTACCAGATGGAGCAGATGAAGAAAATGGGTTCGATACGCCGCATACTTGAACTCATCCCAGGCTTTTCCCAAGTCAAGATACCTGAAGAGGAGCTAGAGGGCTTAGATGCGAAGTTAGAGAAGTGGCGAAGCATCATACTCTCGATGACCAAAGAGGAACGCGCTAACCCTGAGATCATGAACGCTTCCAGAATAAGAAGGGTCGCGAGAGGCTCAGGCACATCAGAGAAGGATGTCAAAGAGCTCTTAACCAGATATAGGCAGACCAAGGACCTTATGAAAGCCACAAAAGGTAGAGCATTCAGACAGCTCCTAAGAAGGTTACAACAAACTTGAGCAGCAAAGCCAAAGCGATTCTAAAGAAGTACCCCCTATGCCCAAGCTGCTTAAAGAGGCAGTTAGGCACAAAGATTAAACCCCTTCCACAGCGAGGAGAATGCTTCATCTGCGGAGGCTTCTTTGAACGCATAGACGATGTGGCAAAGAGCGTTGTAGCAGCTTTAAGCGAGTATGAATTTGAAAACTTCAGTATAGGCCTATCTACACCATCTGAGTGGATTGAACGAGAAGACCTCATAAGGTCGGAATTTAAGCTTCAAGGTAAGCGTAATGTGAAGTCAGATGCTTCACATATGCTCGCATCTAGGATAGCCGAGATCTTAAAGAAGCCTATTAACCGTTTGAAGCCGGATGTTTTGGCTGTTGTGGATGTTGTAAGCGGGGCTGTTAAGGTGGAGGCTAGGTCAATCTATCTATTTGGCAGGTATACAAAGTCTAAACGGGGTTTACCGCAGAAACATCCAAGATGTAGAGTCTGTGGAGGTAGGGGTTGCCCAGAATGCGAATACACGGGTAGGGCTAAAGGTCTTAGCGTGGAACATCTAATCAACCAATATCTTCTAAAAATCTTGCAAGGCGCTAAGACGACCTTCAGCTGGTTTGGTGGCGAAGATGAAAGAAGCCTGGTCCTAGGAGCGGGTAGACCGTTTTACGTGGAGGTGCATAATCCAAAGAAGCGGCGTCTACCAACCCTAACCTTACCAGCCAACCTAGGATATGGTATCAAGCTTACACAACTAACCCTATTAGATGCCAAGCCTGAAAAGGTACCCAGCTTCAAGATCAAGGTGCTGGCTAGAGTGCTCTTTCAGAGTAAGCCAGATAAGAAGGTTTTGAAAAATCTTCCGAATCCAATAGAGGTTAATCAAGCATCTCTAGGAAAGCGTAAAACCTATGTGAAGAAGATCTATTCACCCACCATACGTCTGGTTGGAAACAAAGGGTATATACGATTCATCTGCGACGGCGGGTTAAGCATAAAACGGTTTCTAACAGGGGTAGGCGAACCTGTAACCCCCAACCTACCCTCACTTCTAGGCGTCAACACAGAAGTAGATGAAGAGAAACCTTTCGATATTCTAGATGTGCTTCTAGAAGGTTTTTAGAGTAGGGTCAATCAACCCCCTACCGATACAAGATGCCTACTTACAAAGTCGCCGTTATACCAGGTGATGGTGTTGGACCGGAGGTTATACGTGAAGGCAGAAAGGTTTTGGACGCTGTGAGTGAAGTAGATGGGTTTGAGCTAGAGTGGGTTGAATATCCATTCGGAGCGGACTACTACCTTAAAACAGGCAAGACGCTAGACGAAGACTCGCTGAAGGAGCTCAAGCAGTATAAAGCAATATACCTAGGGGCCGTAGGCGACCCCAGAGTTCCACCCGGTGTTTTGGAGCTAGGGATCCTACTCAAGCTGCGCTTCTACATGGATGAATACGTAAACTTAAGGCCGGTGAAGCTCTTTGAAGGCGTACCAACACCGCTCAAGAACAAAACTGAAAAAGACATCTGCTTCGATGTAGTTAGAGAGAACACTGAAGACTTCTACATAGGTATAGGCAGCAGAGCGCTCAAGACACCACATAGAGAGCAACACCAGCTCATCAGAGAACTCTACAGCCTAAAGTTCAATCTGGATGTAGAAGGTGATGCGGATGAAATTGCCTACCAGCTCGGGCTTATAAGCCGCAGAGGTGCTGAGAGGGTCATAAGGTACGCCTTCGAGTTGGCCGAGAGGAAGAAGAAGAGTAAGGTGACCTCGGTCGATAAAGCGAATGTTTTGACCCACATTTATGGGCTTTGGCGAGACGCATTTGAGAGCGTCGCCGAAAATTACCCTCACATCGAAACAGAGTTTATGTTTGTTGATGCAGCTGCTATGTGGTTCGTCAAGAACCCTGAGTGGTTCCAAGTGGTTGTGACCCCAAACCTCTTCGGCGACATTCTTACAGACCTCGGAGCCATGATTCAGGGTGGAATGGGTGTAGCACCTGGTGCTAACATTAACCCCTCTGGTACATCGACCTTCGAGCCGATTCACGGTTCAGCGCCTAAATACCGTGGTCAGAATAAGATCAACCCAATAGCCACGATTCTTGCTGGTGCTCTTATGCTTGAAAACCTTGGGCTCTATTCCTCTGCGGCTAAGGTTGAGAGGGCTGTTGCTGAGGTGCTGAAGGAGGGTAAGGTGCGCACCTACGATCTAGGTGGCTCCTCAACGACAGAAGAAGTGGGTAATGCGATAGCTGAGAGGGTTAAGCGCCTTTAGGTCTCCAAGCTATAGCGAAGCTGCCCCCTATTACTCCAAGTATCAACCCGACAAAGAAGCCTCCCCCGGCAAAAATACTTAATATAGATAAGACGAGAACCGCAGCGCCCCAACCTGTGCTGCTATTGGGCTTATAGTAGAGCATAAGAGAAGCGAATATCATAAAAGCACCTAGAACCAACCCGACTACACTTAAAGAAAGCAGCATCTGCTGAACCGCCAAAACAACACCTACAGATAAGCCACTTGCGTTCATAACATACTCTAGCACGCGGCTGATCCCACGTGCGGCTAAGACGAATACCAACCCGTTTGAGAAGATTAGAGCCCCTCCTGCCAATGTAAGTATAAATGCTGCGTAAGGTCTCTGCTCGCTAGACATTAGATGTAGTTAAATTTGGAGGGTTATTTTAAGCTGCTCTTCGCTTTCTTCTGCTTTACCAAGAGCTTATTCATACCTTTTATGAGCGCCTGTACGCTAGCTACGACGATGTCGTCGCCCACCCCTCTTGCAGAGGATATGTTACCCTCGTTGTCTCCTACTTTAACTATTACCTCAGCCATAGCGTCTGAGCCGCCGCTTAAAGCCTCCAGCCTATACTCCTTTAGCGATATCTTCGCAACTTTCTCAGTCACACTTTGAATAGCCTTCACAGCGGCATCTACAGGGCCGACACCAGTTGCTGAAGCAACATACACCCCCCCATCGAGAGTAAGCTTAACCGAAGCGGTGGGAACAACGTTAATACCAGTCATAACCGCTAGGTCGTTCAGCTGCAGAACCTTCTCCTCTTCTTCAGAGAGTTTAAGTACGGAGCGCGCGATCTCCTCTATGTCTGAGTCGGTCAACGTCTTACCTTTATCAGCGATTTCCTTCACCATGTTAACTATTTGGGCGAGCTGCTCATCTGTAGGAGAGAAACCCATCTCCTGAAGCTGTGCTCTTATGCCGTGACTGCCAGCATGCTTCCCTGCTTGAAGCCACCTCTTTCTACCTACGACTTCTGGGTCAAGGGGTTCGTAGGTGAAGGGTAGAGCGAGCACACCGTGCGTATGTATGCCAGATTCGTGCCCAAACGCGTTATCACCGACGATTGCTTTATTCGGCTGCACTAAAACGCCTGTGAGTCTTGATACTAGTCTGCTTGTCTCATATATGGCTCTGGTATTGATCCTCGTCTTTATCCCATAAAGGTTGTGCAGCGCCATGACTACCTCTTCTAATGAAGCGTTACCCGCCCTCTCACCCAAACCATTAACTGTAACGTGAACCTCCGAAGCCCCGGCTTCAACAGCCGCAAGAGAGTTTGCGACAGCCAACCCAAAGTCGTTGTGGCAGTGCACAGCAATGGGTACATTCACCACGCTCTTCACTTCTCTCACTATCTGTGCCATCCTAGCTGGTGTTGAAACGCCAACGGTATCTGGTATATCCACTCTATCTGCACCAGCCTTAACAACCTCTTTATAGAACTCCTTCAGAGCCTGCAGGTCTGTTCTGGTTGCGTCTTCAGCCGAAAACTCTACAATAACTCCGTGCTTCTTAGCGTATTCCACACCCCAGATCGCCTTCTCCAGCGCTTGCTGCCTGCTCATCTTCAGCTTATATGTGAGGTGTATGTCTGAGGTCGCTATGAATAGGTGTATGCAGGAGACGCCAGCATCCAATGCGGCATCTATATCCGCCTTCTCCATACGGGCGAGTCCACAGACTTCAGCGTTCAATCCAGCTTTAGCAATAAGCTTCACAGCCTCAGCCTCACCTTTAGATGCGATGGGAAAACCTGCTTCGATGGTGTCCACACAGAGCTTATCTAACTGCTTCGCTATCTCCAGCTTCTCTTCAGGTGTTAACGTTACTCCAGGTGTCTGCTCACCATCGCGAAGTGTTGTGTCAAAGATTCTTATGCACCTATCTGCCAACCTAGAACCCTCCTTCTTAGCCTCTAGGGATCGCTGTCACACCTGTACGGGAGATATCGCGTATCCCGAAGGATGTGACGATCTTTATGAAAGCATCTATCTTATCTGAGTCACCTGTGACCTCAATAGTTAAGGTACCATCCCCCACATCAACCACCTTCCCTCTAAAGATCTGCACATAGTTCATCAGATCAGCCCTAGCCCTCTGATCCGGAGCGTTAACCTTGATTAAAGCCAGCTCACGCACAACAGAACTCTTAGGCTCAAGTCTGACTATCTTTATCACATCAATAAGCTTAGCCAGCTGCTTAACGAGCTGCTCAACAGTATCTTCGTTACCATTCACCACTATAGTCATCTTAGATAACCCAGGCTGCTCTATCGGACCAACAGTTATGCTCTCAATATTAAAACCTCGGCGCCTAAACATATTCGAAGCCCTGAAGAGTACCCCAGGCTTGTTTTCAACGATCGTTGAAATAATGTAGCTTTCACTCATTCTACAACTCCTCCGGACCGTACAGTATATCCTTCAGCCCAGAGCCGGGGGGTACGAAGGGGTAGACATCTTCCTCAGGGTTTACTGGGACATCGATAACGGTTACAACTTCGCTTAGTAGAGCGTGGTTAAACGCCTTCTCGAAATCTTCGATGGTAGTCGCCCTTATACCAACCGCACCATACGCTTCGGCAAGCCTTACGAAGTCTGGTGTGCTACCGAATCTTACTGAAGAGTATCTTCGATTGTAGAAAATCCTCTGCCACTGCTCAACCATGCCAAGAGACCTATTATCTAAAATCACAACTACAACTGGTATCCCCTCCTCAACACAGACGGCAAGCGAGTTCTCAGTCATACAGAAGCTACCATCCCCCGCGAGATCCACAACAGGCACACTGGGCTTTGCAACCTTAGCACCTATCGAGGCTGGGAAGCCGAAGCCCATTGTGCCCAATCCGGTTGACGTTATCCAAGTCCTCGGTTTTATGACCTTATAGTGTATTTCTGCAAACATCTGATGCTTCCCAACTTCTGTAGTAAGTATACCTTCAGGTGGCAGCAGTTCTCTGATCTTCTTTATGACCTGCACGCTCAAGAGGTTGTTTGAGCTGTCTAGCTTAGCGTTTCTTCTGACCTCCTCCCTTACCTCTTGAACGCGTTTCATCCAAGGAGAGTCTTCCCTCTGCTGCGCTATCCTAGCCCTGAGCCTCTCGTAAATCTGCTCTAATGTAACCTTTGCGTCGCCAACAATAGGTAGATGAACCTTCTTGTTCTTGCCAATTTCAGAGGGATCGATATCTACATGTATGATCTTTGCGTCTGGGCAGAATTCGTCGAATCTACCTGTAGATCTATCTGAGAAGCGCACCCCCACAGCCAGCAGACAATCAGCCTCAAGTACAATCCTGTTCGCTTCGGCAGTACCATGCATGCCTATTGGACCGAGCGAAAGAGGATGGTTCTCAGGGAAAGCACCCTTACCTATTAACGTAGTGACAACAGGCGCCATCAGCAGCTCAGCGATCTTCCTAAACGGCTCGTGAGCGTTTGAAAGGTTCACCCCACCCCCTCCCCAGAGTACTGGTCTCTCAGCGGATAGGAGAAGGTCCACTGCCTTCTCTACTTGAAGAGGGTGAGGGGTTACCACGGGCTTATACCCTCTTATAGTAACCCTCTCCGGGAATTCCATCTCCGCCTTCTCCTGCTGAACATCCTTCGGAATATCCACGAGCACTGGTCCTGGTCTGCCAGTTGAGGCTATGTAGAATGCTTTCTTGATATCCGATGGTATATCCTCAGCCTTCATCGGCTGAAAGGTATATTTTGTGATGGCTGTCGTTATACCTATTATATCAACCTCTTGAAAAGCGTCTCTTCCTATCATGGCTCTAGGGACTTGACCTGTTATGGCGACTATCGGCGAGGAATCCATATATGCTGTTGCGATGCCTGTAACTAAGTTAGTCGCACCAGGACCAGACGTCGCCATACATACACCAACCCTACCGCTCGCCCTGGCATAACCATCTGCCATATGGGCTGCCGACTGCTCATGCCTACAGAGGATTGATCTTATGCCGCTATCATACAGTTCATCGTAGATAGGTAGGTTCGCACCACCGGGTATGCCGAAGATGACCGAAACGTCCTCACGTTTAAGAGCCTCTACAACCGCTTCCGCCCCAGTCATTTCAACCATAATTCACACACTCCACCTGCATACCGAACCCACACCTCGAGGATAGAGATGCGGGCTTTAAGATACGAGCAACAACACGAGCTGCGCCACTACCAAACCATCCAATACAATTGGTTTCGGTGTCGGCAGCTCGCTCATCAAGCCCAGCACATATGCTTTAGAAACATCGGTTAATAAACCTTCTCAAATGTTAATCTACTACAGCTTACAGCGCAAGTATCGCTTCAGACTCTCTTAGGACTCTACTTACAGGGTCTATCTCAAGACCTAAGCCCTCTAAGGCGTGTAGACCTAAAACTTCGCTATCTTTTTCTTCGGCAAAAACGACGATGGTTGTCGCTCTTCTACCTAAGCACTCAACAACCGCCTCACCGATCTCACGCTCAAGAATACGGTTGTCTACGCTTCTAAACCCTCTTCTGCCCATACTCTTTACTCTTATCTTTGCAAGCCTTTCACGCTTTATCCAACTATAGGTTGAACCAGCATCGACTAAAAGCTCGAGTTCCTCCTTTAGAGACTCATCCTTTGGGTTGTAGAGCTTAATGCTAGCTACCGTATAACCCATATTCTAGAGAAAGCTGGTAAACGATAATTTTAAGCTTGCTGATAAAGATGGTGTCTTCAGATTGGAAGCAAACATAAAGCAATTAATATAGGATGCTACTTGCAGAGAGGCTTAGGTGTGCAGTCTGTTGAGAAGTGACACGATCAAAACGGGTGCTGATAGAGCGCCCCATAGGAGCCTCTTAAGAGCGGTTGGTGTGAAGGATGAGGATATGCAGAAGCCCTTCATAGGTATAGCGAACTCTTACACCGACATAGTGCCAGGCCATATACACTTAAAGGGTTTGGCTGAAGCCGTTAAGCAAGCAGTTAGAGAAGCGGGTGGGGTGCCTTTTGAATTCAACACAATAGCGGTAGATGATGGCATAGCCATGGGACATCTGGGTATGCGGTACTCACTACCCTCCCGTGAACTTATAGCGGATTCTGTGGAGACGATGGCTCAAGCACACTGCTTCGACGCACTAATCTGCTTGGCGAGCTGCGATAAGATCGTGCCAGGCATGCTCTTAGCCTCAGTTAGACTCAACATCCCTACGATCTTCTTAAGCGGCGGACCTATGCCCGCGGGTAGATTAAGAGATGGAAGGGCAATAGACTTTTCAACCGTTTATGAATCAGTTGGAGCATACCATCAGGGTCTTATCTCACTCGAAGAGCTGGAAGCAATCGAGGAGGTAGCCTGTCCAACCTGCGGCTCTTGTGCCGGTCTCTTCACAGCAAACTCGATGAACTGCATCACCGAAGCGCTTGGCATAGCGCTGCCTGGCAACGGCACGATACTTTCCACTTCAACTGAACGAGTGGAGTTGGCTAAGGAGGCTGGGCGTATGATATTGAAAGTGCTGCAGAAGGATATCAAACCCCTCGATGTGATCACCGAAGCATCGCTAGATAATGCGTTTGTCTTCGATCTGGCGATGGGCGGTTCAACCAACACTATACTACACCTACTAGCGTTGGCTAATGAAGCTGGTATAAAGTACGATCTATCTAGGGTTGACGAGTTGTCAAAGAAGGTTCCACACCTCTGTAAACTCAGCCCCTCCTCAAACTTCCATATGGAAGACTTCGCCGCAGCCGGAGGTGTGAGCGCCGTGCTCAAAGAGTTGAGTAAGCTAGGCTTACTCGACTTAAACCAGATCACGGTAACTACGAAAACTCTTGGAGAGAACCTCAAAGAAGCCAAGATCCTCAATACAGATGTAATAAAGCCTGCTGAACAGCCCTATAGCTATACAGCTGGCATCGCTGTGCTCTACGGTAATCTTGCACCAGAGGGAGCTGTGGTTAAGGTTGGTGCGATAGACCCATCGATCAGGCGTCATAGCGGTGAAGCGGTCGTCTTCAATTCGGAGGATGAAGCGATTCAAGGCATAAAGAAAGGTAGCGTTGGTAAAGGCGATGTTGTGGTGATTAGATATGAGGGTCCTAAAGGTGGGCCTGGTATGCCGGAGATGCTCGCACCAACCTCACTAATCGTAGGAATGGGGCTAGGAAGGGATGTCGCATTGATAACCGATGGACGCTTCTCAGGCGCAACTAGGGGTATATGTGTAGGACACGTAGCACCCGAAGCGGCAGTTGGAGGGCCGATAGCTCTCCTTCAAAATGGTGACATAGTAGAGATAGATCTGGATAAGAGGCTCATCGAAGTAAGATTATCTGAGGAAGAGCTTGTTGAACGTAAAAGAGCTTGGAGGCCCCCTGAACATAGGATCAGATCAGGCTACCTAAAGAGATACTCGCTCCTTGTAGGCTCTGCGAGCAAAGGCGCTATCCTAACCTACTAGTTCAGCAGCGAGGTGAGCGTTAAACTTATATTGCAAGCATCTAAGAAGTTAGTGCACGCGAGGTAAACGGAATCGATTCGAAGATCGATGTGCTTGACACAACGCTGAGAGATGGATCACAAACCTACGGTATATCATTTACCCTCCAAGATAAGCTGAGCATAGCTCAAAGGCTTGACGAGCTGGGAGTTAGGTATATCGAAGGCGGCTGGCCTTCATCAAACCCGAAGGATGCGGAGTTCTTTAAAGCGAGTAAGAGGCTGAACCTTAAACACTCTGAGCTGGTAGCTTTCACAAGCACGAGGCGCAAAGGTGTGCCGCCTCATAGGGATGAAAACTTAACCGAAGTTGTAGCTTGTGGCGTTAAGACCGCAGTAGTCTTCGGTAAAGCTTGGCAGCTACATGTAGAGAAGGTGCTAAACATAGGCTTAGAGGAGAACCTTGAACTCATCAGGGACTCCATATCATATCTGCGAGACCGAGGTTTAGAGGTGATCTTTGATGCTGAGCACTATTTCGACGGCTATAAGTCTAACCCATCTTACGCACTAGAGGTGCTTAAGGCAGCTGAGGAGGCTGGTGCGCATACACTAGTCCTCTGTGACACAAACGGTGGGACTCTACCTCAGGATATCCACACCATAACTCAGGATAGCGTGAAGAGTGTCAAATCGACTATAGGCATACACGCACATAACGATGCTGGGCTTGCTGTCGCTAACACAATCGTAGCAGTTTCAGCTGGAGCCAGACATATACAAGGCACGATAAACGGATTAGGTGAAAGGTGTGGTAATGCAGACCTATGCCAAGTGCTTCCAACCCTCCAGTTCAAGATGGGGTATGACGTGGTACTATCAGACAAACCTTGGGAGAAAAGGTTGAGTGATCTAACCGCACTATCGCAGTATGTTTATGACCTTGCTAACCTCCCCAACCTACCTAGCCAACCCTATGTAGGTAAGAATGCATTCAAGCATAAAGCTGGTGTGCACGTCGATGCTGTACTAAAGATACCCCGCGCCTATGAGCACATAGACCCTACTCTAATAGGGAATGTAAGAGGAGTATCTATATCTGAGCTTTCTGGTAGGGCTAGCATAGTTAATCTAGCTTCAGAAATCAACCTTAATCTCGACAAAGAGGATAAGCTGGTTAACGAGGTTCTTAAAGAGGTGAAGAAGCTCGAAGCAGAAGGCTACCACTTTGAAAACGCTAAGGCAAGCGTCCACCTAATCCTACTTAGGAAAGCAGGTCTATTGACCACTCCGTTCAGAATAATTTCGTGGAAGGCTTCTTCGACTATGGATGGTGAAGCTAAGTGCGCCGCTGAGGTCGTTGTCGAAGTCTCTGGAGAGGTCTTTAAGGAAGAAGCAAAGGGCGTGGGTCCTGTGCACGCCCTTGACGTGGCGTTCAAACGTGCTGTGCTTCAAAAGTTTCCGCAGCTATCTAACACTAAACTTATCAACTACAAGGTTACGGTTATCGATAGCGTTCTGGGCACAGCCTCAGTAGTGCGGGTCTTTATCGAATTCGAGGACAATGGTAGAAGATGGGCTACAACCTCTGTTTCAGCGAACATCATCGAGGCGAGCATCGAAGCGCTCGCAGAAGGATACACCTACAAGCTGGCATTAGATGCTCTTCAAAAGAAAGCTACTTCCCATTTACAGAAGGATGGTGCTCAACCTTAGACCCTTCTCTTCATAAACATCTTTTGATGGAGAAGGCTTATAACAACGCCGGATAGAGGTATATGGCAAAGGTTGAGGCAAGATGGCTAAGATATGGTATGATAAAGATGTTTCAATAGATCCTATTAAGAGCGAACTTATCGCTGTTATCGGCTACGGTAGCCAGGGCTCAGCCCAGGCGTGCAACCTAAAAGATTCTGGGTTAAATGTTATAGTGGGGCTGAGAGAGGGAGGCATAAGCTGGGCTAGGGCGGTAAAAGATGGGCATACAGTCGTTGAAGTTAAGAAGGCGGTGCAGCAAGCGGATATAATCCACATACTCGTCCCAGATATGGTCCAGCCGACACTTTACGAGAAAGAGATAGCCCCTTATTTAAGAGAGGGGCAGGCGCTCAGCTTCTCCCACGGCGCCTCTATACACTGGGGTTGGATCAGACCGCCGAGCTGGGTTGATGTGATAATGTTAGCACCCAAGTCCCCTGGTCAAAGAGTCAGAGAGCTCTACTTAGAGGGCTTCGGCACACCAGCCTTGGTTGCTGTCCACCAAGACCATTCTAAGAGGGCTTGGTCTAGGGTTCTTGGTCTGGCAAAGGGTGTTGGATGCACACGTGCCGGTGTAATAAAGACTACATTCAAAGAGGAGGTTGAAACCGACTGGTTCGGTGAGCAAGTCGATCTATGCGGCGGTGTTGATAGACTTATCAGAACCGCTTTTGAGGTCTTGGTGGAGAATGGCTATCAGCCTGAAGTTGCTTACTTCGAATGTCTGCACGAGTTGAAGCTGATTGTAGATCTTATTCAGAGGTATGGGATAAGTGGTATGTATAAGAGGGTTAGCGAGACCGCGCGGTACGGTGGCTTAACGAGAGGGGGTTTGGTGTTGGATCAGCAGACGAAGCAGAAGATGCAGAGCGTGCTAGATGATATCCGCTGCGGTAAATTCGCTGATGAGTGGTATAGTGCTTACGCTAAAGAGGGGCCAGCATCATTCAACAAGTATCTTAGTGAGTTGGAAAAGCATCCTATAGAGCGAGTTGGGCTTAAGCTGAGAAGAATGATGTGGCCCGAAGGAGAAATCAGCTGAAGCATAACCGTTAAATCTATGTGCCCATCAGCTCACTGGGAGGTTAGAGTTGCCCAGATCGCACGGATATCGGAGAAAGACGAGGCATCTACTGCAAATCGACGAGTCGAAGAAGCGAGGCTTAACACCACTCCTTAGAGAGTATAAGGTTTCTGACAAAGTCATAATAGATATCGACCCACGGCAGGTGAAAGGTATGCCGCATAGAAGGTTCCAGGGTAAAGTCGGGGTTGTGGAGGAGGTAGGGCGTAGAACACTGACGATAAGTGTTCCAATAGGGGATAAGGTGAAGAAGGTTATAGCGCGGCTAGAGCACGTCAAACCCCTAACATTGGAATAAGGTGGTTCGGGTTGTCTGAACAGATCAAGAAGCGGCCCATAACCATACCAGAAGCCAAAGCAATCTTAGAGAAGATCAACCTCGATCAAGCAGACCAGATTCAAAAGAGGACACTCGACTACCTATCAAAGTTCTCCAAGACAACACCTGAAAACGCGAGAAGACTCGTTGAAGATCTTATGAAGAAGGGTTTAACAGAAGAGGAAGCGATAGAGCTCGTAAACAGCATGCCTAAGAGCGCAGAGGAGATAAGGGTCTTCTCAGCCGGTTGGAAGAAGTTCCTACCAACAGAAACCGTACAAGAAATACTCAACATATTGAAGCAAACCTAATTTTCAGATTTGGTGGCTTCCTCTTTGATTATGTGTGCTTCACAGTATTTGCTGTTCACCTCTAGGCTTCGGTTTATCGCTATCTGAGCGATTTCTGCGCCTAACTCAGCTGTACGCTTCGCGCCCCACGTGATCGTTCTAAGTCTCTGACACACGTAGGCGCTAAGACCTAGTAGTGGTAACTCGTTTACGATTTCTTCCTCCATCGTTTCAACTTTTCGCTTGTAGAGTTCAATAGAGCGGCTCGCCGTGAGTATGTCACCGCTGTAAAGTGACTGTATGCCATTATAGCATATTTCATTCACGATCTTCCCTAATTCAACGATCTTTCCTACGATTTTTTTCCCAGTTTCTGCTTCCAGCTCAGACTTGGCGTTCTCTAACTCAATTACGTTTTTAGCTATGGTCTCCCCCCAGTCTGCACTCCTTTCTAACAAAAGCCCTACAGCCCTTGCACCCAAAATGTGTAGGGGTTCTTCTAACCCTATCTTCACCGCCGTCTTCCTATCTGATTGTGATATAAAGACAAGGCGGGTTAACAGCCAGTAAAGCATGTCTGCTTCCTCCTCTCTACTAAGCGCTTGCTTCGCTAGGGGTATGTTGAGCTGCTCCAGAGCTGTTAAGGCTTCTTTGAACATTGTGGATGCTATTATGTAGAGTCGCCTGACAAGGGAATTTACTGGAAATTTGGTTATATCGATAGAGCATTGTATGAGTATCTGGTTGGGTGTTTCTTCAATAATCCCCATCCCCAGCAGCCTACGCACAATACGCCTTGTCTCCTCTATATGCGCCGCTGAAATACCCCTAGAAGAAACTATCCGCATGGTATCCCTCCCGTTTAGATAGTTACCGACGATCACTCTCTCAAGTATGCCAGGTTCAGTACACATATCAGCGTTTATAATATACTCTACTTGTGCGGCTTCAAGAGTTGAAGCAAGCGGCTGCAAAGTAAGGGTGCCATCCTTATTCTCTATGAATGTTATCTGATCTCCCGGCTTTAAGCCTACTATCTTAGCCCACTCGTTAGGTAGGGAAACCGATAGGGTGGAGCGACCGACTCTCTGGACTTTCCTTGCTTCCATACTAGTGATGTGGAAGCAAATAGGTAGATATTAGTTTTTCTTATTTGGATTAAAGCTGGTAAGTAAAGTAAGTAATCCTCACATTACTTACCGAGCGGGTACGAGTATTTATCGTTCGTCGCAGGATAAGGATAAATGCACAAGATATATATCTGTTGCCTAAGATATATACTGCTGGAGGTGGTTGGGTTGAGGAAAGAAGTAGTAGAAGTTGACCGCGTCTGGTCGGCTATAGCGAATGCAGCCTTAGAGCTGATGAAGAAAGGACTGGACATGAAGGATGTCCTCGCCTCCCTCAATTCGATAAGGACTCTAATAAACCTATACGACACGCACGTCTCACCTAACCCGTGCTGCACAGGTGAGACGGGCGCCCGCATTAGGTGCGAGCTTCGTAACCTAGAGGATATGCTCGTCATCAAGGTTGCAAATCAGCTTGGAGCTGAATACGCGCTTCAGCTCTCCGAGAAACTGGCTCGCGCCTGGAAGGGCTAAATGAGGAGGTTAGGTAAGAATTGGGTGATGAAACAATATATCCTCTGAGGCGAAATAAGAATCTTGTGCCTCAATCATTCGGCTTCACCGTCACAAACATTCTTTCTAAAGGTCAGGTATATGATATTACTGGTGCTTGGATGAAGAGGCGTGCGCAGCTTGGCTTGCAGCAAGTGACACGTGGTGCTGAGCAGCTGCAGCAAGTGTGTGAGTCAAAGAGTGCTGAAGAGATTCTTTTGAGAAAAGAAGACAGTGTACAAAAGGATGTAGAGCAAGTCGAGCGTGTTTGGTCCTCGTTGACCGAGGCCTGCATTAAGCTCAGAGAGAGGGGTATGGATACATCGAGCTTCGTAACATCGCTTGGGCTTATCAAGCCTATGATCAACCTCTATAAAACGCATATTAGGGTAGATCGTTGCTCCACATTGGAAACAGGCGCTAAGATTAGAAACGATTTGAGAACTGTCGAAGACCGTTTGCTAGCAGAGGTCGCGAATAAGCTGGGTGTTGAAGAAGCGACGAAGTGGTCAGCTAGGTTCGCAAGCGCGTGGAAGGTTAGGTGATCCCCTGTCCCCCTACTCTTCCTTTTTTATATACTCTATTGACGGAATAATTAAATATTCTTTTTGTCTTTATCTTTCTTAGTAGAGTAAAGAGGTGGTATAGAGCGTGCAGAAAGTCTTGCTACACAACCCCGAGAAATGCTCGGGGTGCACACTCTGCATGCTCATATGTTCGTTTTCGCATTTTAACGTTTGTGATTACACTTTATCTTCGATAAAGATTGTTAATGACCCAGATAGGAAAGGTCGGTTTATCGCTATCTACTGCTCACACTGCGAGTTTCCTATCTGCGAGGCGAGCTGCCCGAAGAACGCTATTAAGAAGGATAAGGAGACCGGGATAGTGAAGATAAACTCGATGCTATGCATTGGTTGTAAAACGTGTAATGTGTTATGCCCGATAGGTGTCCCCTGGTTCCACGAGAAGCGCCGCGTCTCGATCAAGTGTGATCTCTGCGGGGGATTGCCTTACTGTGTGAGATTCTGCAGCACAGGTGCGCTTACACTCGTCGCAAGAGAAGAGGCTAGAGCAAAGGCTCTCTTAGCAGGAGGTCTGAAGGCGTGATAGAATATACCTTCTTTAGAGGATGTATGATACCAGCTCTTCAGCCGTTTGTAGAAGCTGCTGCAATAAAGGTTCTGGAAAAGTTTGATATAAAACTGAGGGAATTAAAGGGTGAAACTTGCTGCCCAGTACCAGAAGCGCCTAAGGCTTTGGATGAGCTCTCTTGGTACGTTATGGCTGCTAGAAACCTAGCGCTTGCAGAGAAGGCAGGTTTGAATCTCGTGACGATCTGCAGCGGCTGCTTTGAAACTCTTGAGGAAACAAATGAGGTACTTAAGGAAAATAAGGTGTTAAGAAGTGCGGTGAACGAAAAGCTGGCACCACTCGGTCTTGAGTTTAAAGGGGTGATACAAGTGAAGAATGTAATCGAAGTTCTATATGATGAAGTAGGCATCAAGAGGATAGGTGATGCTATAAGTAGGAAACTGGATGGTGTAAAGGTGTGTCTGCAGGTTGGATGCCGCTTGTACAGGACGGAGGAAACAAAAAGGCTACCTCAGAAGTTTCGTGGGATAGTAGAGGCTACAGGTGGCAAAGTAATCGATTATGAGACTGATAGAGTGTGCTGCGGCTTCCCGACGATATACGCCGACCCGAACTTTGGCTACATGCATAGAACTAAGCTTAAACTTGATGACATTGCATCTTATTCGCCTGACGGCATAGTGGTGATATGCCCAGCGTGCCTAAATCAGTTTGAGATGGCGCAGCTAGATCTTAAGGCTAAAGGCTTTAGCTACGATATTCCTTGCATAAATCTGTTGGAGCTGCTGGCATTATCGCTAGGTATACCAGCCTCGTCTCTCGGGATCCAGTGGCACCGAATTAAACCAGACCAGCTAATTAAGAAGGTCGAGGAGGGGAGGTAGAAGATTTGGCTTTAGCTGACTACCTAACTTTGGTTGCGGTGTTCTTACCGTTAGCGATGTCTCCTGTCGCATATGCTATCGGGAGATATAGAAGTAAGGCAAGCGGCGTGTTTTCCACCATAATAGCTCTAGTAGCTTTAGTGGCAGTCATAGCCCTTTCTCTTGGCGGAGACTACGTAGTCGATAATATCTTCAACTTCACCGTGAACCGATTAACCATATTCATTGCGTTCATCCCAGCTTTCTTAGGCTTCTTAGCCATGCTTTACTCCATCAGCTATCTTACTGAGCACGCTGCACCGTACTATTGTTTTGGGCTAATCTTTCTTGGCAGTATGGTTGGGATGTCGCTGTCTTGGAATATTGTTTGGATGTATATCTTCATGGAGATAACAACATTCTCCTCAGCGATTC